>Ga0160429_1000064_pt1 | contig 139623 bp, 127 predicted proteins | sample SolpanmetagenomR_FD_108199 | JGI IMG/M metagenome (GOLD analysis project Ga0160429, IMG submission 108199) | Solar panel surface microbial communities from Lawrence Berkeley National Laboratory, California, USA - R | ecosystem: Engineered > Built environment > Solar panel > Unclassified ...
AAACATCATTCCCACAATTCAACACATGGCACTGAGCATTAAACCGCTGGCCGACCGCGTAGTCGTTAAAGCCGCCGCCGCCGAAGCCACCACCAAGTCTGGCATCATCATCCCCGACACCGCCAAGGAAAAACCCCAGCGCGGCGAAGTGGTAGCCGTAGGCGAAGGCCGCACGGCTGACAGCGGTACCCTCATTCAGCCCCAGGTGAAAGCAGGCGACCAAGTGCTGTATGGCAAGTGGTCCGGCACGGAAATCACCATCGATGGGGAAGACTACCTCATCATGCAGGAAAAAGACATTCTGGCTGTTCTCTAAGCCAGGGCCGCTTCCGGTAGTTTCCTCCTATACCTTTTCATTCTCTCCCTTTACCCAGCAATGGCTAAGAACATTCAATTCGATGCTGACGGTCGCGACCGTCTAAAACGTGGCGTCGACAAACTGGCAAACGCAGTTAAAGTAACCCTTGGCCCTAAAGGCCGCAACGTTATTATTGACAAGAAGTTCGGCGCACCGAGCATCACCAAAGACGGCGTAACCGTAGCGAAAGAAATTGAGCTGCGTGACCCCATCGAGAACATGGGCGCTCAGCTCGTGAAGGAAGTGGCTTCGAAGACGGCCGACCAGGCTGGCGACGGTACCACTACCGCCACCGTACTGGCCCAGGCTATCTACGCCGCTGGCTCGAAGAACGTGGCTGCTGGTGCTAACCCAATGGACCTGAAGCGTGGCATCGACAAAGCGGTGCTAGCCGTAGTTGCCAACCTAAAGTCGCAGTCGAAAAAGATTGAGAACAACTCGGAAATCGCCCAGGTAGGTACGATTTCGGCCAACAACGACGCGGAAATCGGCAAAATGATTGCCGATGCCATGGATAAAGTTGGTAAAGAGGGTGTTATCACGGTAGAAGAAGCTCGTGGCACCGAGACCGAAGTGAAAACGGTAGAAGGTATGCAGTTCGACCGCGGCTACCTCTCGCCCTACTTCGTGACCAACCCCGAGAAAATGGAGGTTGAGTTCGACAGCCCTTTCGTTCTCATCTACGACAAGAAAGTGAGCACCATGAAGGAGCTGCTGCCCGTATTGGAGCAAGTGCTTCAGACTGGCAAGCCCCTGGTTATCATCTCGGAAGATGTTGATGGCGAGGCTCTCGCTACCCTAGTAGTAAACAAACTGCGCGGCTCGCTGAAAATTGCAGCTGTAAAGGCTCCTGGCTTCGGCGACCGTCGCAAGGCCATGCTGGAAGACATTGCTACCCTCACGGGCGGTACCGTTATCAGCGAAGAGCAGGGCTACAAGCTCGAAAATGCTACCTTGGAGTACCTAGGTACGGCTGAGAAAATCATCATCGACAAAGACAACACCACCATCGTCAACGGCAAAGGCTCGAAAGATGCCATCACTGCTCGCGTAGGCCAGATTAAGGCCCAGATGGAAACCACTACGTCGGACTACGACAAGGAGAAACTGCAGGAGCGCCTCGCCAAGTTGAGCGGCGGCGTAGCTATTCTCTACATCGGTGCTTCGACTGAGGTGGAAATGAAAGAGAAGAAAGACCGCGTAGACGATGCCCTGCACGCTACTCGCGCCGCCGTTGAGGAAGGCGTAGTACCCGGCGGTGGCGTGGCCCTCGTACGTGCTCTCGACTCGCTCGAAGCCATCGATACCCACAACAGCGACGAGCGTACCGGCGTGAACATCATCCGCACGGCTCTCGAAGCTCCCCTGCGTACCATCGTAGCCAACGCCGGTGGCGAAGGCTCGGTAGTAGTGCAGAAAGTGCGTGAAGGCAAAGGTGACTTTGGCTACAACGCTCGTGAGGACCGCTACGAGAACCTAGTGGCCGCTGGTATCATCGACCCAACCAAAGTAACCCGCCTAGCCCTCGAAAATGCTGCTTCTATCGCCGGCCTGCTGCTGACGACCGACGCCGTTATTTCGGACGAGCCTGAGCAGGAGAAAGCTGGTGGTGCTGGCGACGCTGGCATGGGCGGCATGGGTGGCATGGGCGGCATGATGTAAACCGCAGCTTACAACGAGTCGAACTGATTGTGCGAATACGCCTGCTACGCAGGTTGACTTCCCTTACTAAGTTTGATTCGTTTGAAGCATCAAAAAGCCCCGCTGGACAATGTCCAGCGGGGCTTTTTTTATGAGGAATGCTTTTTAAATGGCTAGTTAGCCTCGCCCGTGCATCATGGCAAAAAGCTTCCGCGAGATGGCGATAAGTAGTAGCCCGGCTAAGATGACAAAGGCAGCAATCAGGCCAAATACCTTCAAGGCACCTAGGGTTTCGACGTACGCAGCAATGTAGCCGCCCGCGATTTGGGCCACAAAAGGGGCTAGGAACCATACACCCATCAGCATAGAGGTGAGGGCGGGTGGTGAGAGGCGCGATACCATTGACAGCCCCACGGGCGACAAGCATAGCTCGCCAACGGTATGGAAGAAGTAAGTAGCAAGCAGCCACAAGATGCTGGCCTTAACCGTTTGGTCGGTCACATCGCCCCCACGCTGCAGGGCAGCCCCCACCATGAACAGGAATCCTAGGCCCAGCAGTATCATGCCTAGGCCCATTTTTACGGGTATGTTCAGGTCTTTGCCCTTGCGGCCTAGGCTTACCCACAGCGCCGCCACTGGTGCCCCCAGTAGTACTATGAACCCCGCATTTACTGACTGAAACCACGAGGTAGGAATCAGAAAACCAGCTACCTCACGGTTTATATACTTGTCGGTGTAGAGTGTGAGCGACGAACCAGCCTGCTCAAAGCCGGCCCAGAAAAAGACGACAAACAGCGTCACTACAAATATGACGGCCATGCGGTCTGTCTCCTCCTTTGTCAGGGGAGCTTTGGCAGCCAGCGCTTCGGCCGAGTTGCCGCGCCCTTCGGGCTGCATACCAATAGAGCCTAGGTAGCGGTTACCAAATACATTGAAAATAAGCTGCCCTAGGAGCATACCCGCACCAGCGGCCAGAAAACCATAGCGAAAGCCGTAGTGGTCAACCACCATTTGCTGGGTGGCCGGGTCGAGGTGGCGGGTAGCGAACAGGTTTTCGGCAAAGTAGCCGCACACCAGCGGTGCCAGAAATGCCCCCGTGTTGATACCCATATAGAAGATGGTAAACGCCGCGTCGCGCAGGGGGTCACCTTGCTTATAGAGCTTGCCAACAATGGTCGAGATATTAGGCTTGAAGAAGCCATTACCCAGAATAATTAGGAGCAAGCCCAGCGCTGCGGGCCAGGGAAGTCCAAAGAAGACACCTTCCACTGATAGTTCCGGTTGCATAAAGAGCATAATCTGCCCAATCGCCATCGTAATACCACCTAGGAAAATGGCCCGCCGCTGCCCTATATACTTGTCGGCCAACCAGCCCCCAATGATAGGCGTGAAATACACAAAGCCGGTGAAGTAGCCATAGATAAGGGTGCCCGCCGCCTCCGGGATACCTAGCCCCCCGGCTAATGCCGTTTTAGTAAGGTATAGGGTAAGCAGGCCGCGCATACCATAGTAGCTAAACCGCTCCCACATCTCGGTGAGAAACAGCAGGTAAAGACCCGGTGGATGCTTGGTAGCGTTGGCTTGGAGCGGCGGCTCGCGCAAGGTGGAGGCTGGGTGCATAGGGGGGATAGAAAGAAGTGAGGGGAGAAAAAAAGCTTAAATCAGGCCTAGCTATGGCTAGGCTTGGTAAAGCTAAGGAAACTTTGGAGATGGTTGGGAGCTGGGTTGCGCACCCAGACGGCGGCGTGCGTATGCGTTACCTAGCCAGTAGCCACCAAAAAGCCCCGCCGCTAAAGCTAGTGGCAGGGCTTTTTGAAGAGCGTTTACTTGACAGGAATTACGCGTAGCCCTAGCAACCGGAACGAGCGGTTGTCACGAAAAACGGGCATTACCAAATAGTCCGCAGTAGTAGAGCGCAGGTTGGCTCGGCCCATGAGACTGTCTTCGTGGTGACCTAGCAACAACAAATCGCGTACTTGACGCGAGTGCGTATTGTAAGTAGCCAGTACTTGCAGCCCTCCCGTGCGAAAGGCTACTAGCGAATCGAGCCGACCTTGCGAGGTATGTAGTATGGCACCCGCCTCGCTAGTTATAAACTGGTGCGGCAGCGGCTGGGGTGGCCCTAGCCGCTGCCGCAGTTCATCAATGGAGATGCCGAGCAGCGCCGGTACATCGGCGGTGGGTGCTACCCGCGCGTGCTCTACCGGGTGCGGCGGCACCCGGCGGGGCTCATGCGAGCCTGAGCAGCCCAGCATGCCTAGGCCTATGCTGCATGCGGCTACCCACCGCACCACACCGGCGTAGCGGCGGTGGGGTAAGCAATGCATTAGTCAGATGTTGTTTTGGCGGGTTTGCCAGCCATTTCGCTCAGGTAGTGGCGCACCACAAGGGCGATGGATGCATATGACTCTTCGAGGCGGGCCAGGGCGTCTTGGGGCGACATCCAGCGTACCTCCTCGATGTACTCCTCAGTCTGCGGGCGCATGACCGAGTCATCTAGGCATTTCATCACGTACCAGCTGGTTTTCTTGAGCATTTTATTGCCCTTGTAGGCGTAGGAGTGCCAAGTACTAGGCAACTTCTCGCCTAGCTCTACCTTGATGTTGCACTCCTCCTCCACTTCGCGGATGGCACCGAGCGCTACGTCTTCGTCGCGATTCAGCTTGCCCTTGGGCAGGTCCCACTTACCTAGGCGGTAAATCATGAGCACTTGGCCTTCTTTCACGACCAAGCCGCCAGCTGCTTTCGCAATCTTGAACTGGTCTTTGAGGTGCAGAATAAGATTATTCTTTTTGCGCACCAACAAAGTAAGGGAGTCAAGCTTTTTCAATTTTTTTACCTCCATCAGCCGCAACAGGCGGTCGAGGAAGGCAGCGGTAGCATCGCGCACCAGCACATCGCCGACGAGGTCCTTGCTGGTAAACTCGTCGGTGGCCTCAAGTACTAGGTCATACTTGTGCTTATACACCTTCTCGCTGAGCTTTTTAATTATCAGCGGCACATCGTTGATGAAAACGTTCATCGGGAGAAATTCGGGAATGGAAAGCGGAAGCCCGCTACAGCGGGCTCCGGTGCTGCCCCATACGGCGGGGCGCGCTGCAAGATACACGCCGCCCGGTTTTCGCGCCAAGCAAGGCGGTGCGGCTGCATCTTTGTGGTCTATGACGCGGATTGGCTTGCTTTCGGATACCCACGGTTACCTCGACGAACGAATTATTCATCATTTACAGGGCGCCGACGAAATCTGGCATGCGGGTGATTTTGGCTCGGCCGAGGTTCTTATGGCCCTAGCCGGCATAGCCCCCGTATTTAGGGGCGTATATGGCAACATCGACGGCCCCGAGATTCGTGGCACCGAACCCCTAGTACAAGATTTTGTGGTAGAAGGCCTGCGGGTACTCATCACGCACATTGGCGGGTATCCGGGGCGCTACGTACCGGCCGCTCGCCAGCTGCTGGCCCAGACCCGCCCGGGGCTCTTCGTGACGGGGCACTCGCACATCTTGCGCGTAGCACCCGATGAACGGCTCAATCTCTTACACCTCAACCCTGGCGCGGCGGGGCTCCACGGCTTCCATAAGGTGCGTACGCTGCTGCGCTTTGGCATCCACAGAGGGCAGGTAGTCGAGATGCAGGCGGTAGAACTCGGGCCGCGGGCTTTGCCGCACCCAGCAAAATAGTAGCGCACGGGCGCCAGTAGCAATAAGCCGCTCTTAACCACAACCAGGTCAAGAAAAAAGCCACTCCGGCAAGGGAAGTGGCTTTTTCTTGACCTAGAAGCGGAGACCTTCAAGACCTAAATCTTGACCTAGAGGTGGATTTCGGGCTTGGGGTGCTCGCCTTCCTGGCCGTCTTCGTTGACTGGCTTGGTTACAGCCTCTGCCTCGTCAAAACCTTCGGTACCAGTTTGGTTAACCTTGGCTTCTTCATTCTTGGCGGGCTCCGTAGCAGGAGCTTCAGGCTGTGGCTTTTCTTCGGCATTCAGCACATGCTTAGCGCTTTCTACCAGGTTGTGTGCAGCTTCCTGCACGGCGGCAGTTGCTTTTTCAACTACGCTATTGTGCGTTACAGCATCAGCGGCATCAGTAGCAACCTGCTTTACCTTGTCGGCCGCGGCCGAAGCAGCGTGAGCTACTTTATCAAATAGGCCTTCAGCCTTTACTTCAGGCTCAGGCTTTTTTTTTTCGCCAGCCTCCGTTGCGGGAGCCGACGTGGTGAAGCGCGATTTTAGCTCGTCCAGGTCCACGTTTTTCAGCACGGGTGTACGCAGCAAGTTCTTGATTTTGCGCGTTTCATTATTGGCACGGGCAATGTTTTTGCGGTGCTTGCGCTTTAGACGGGTAACGGACATGATTTCCGGGAGATGAGAGTTCTGAGGGTACTTCTGGCAAATGAGGTGCAAAAATAAGGCTATACTTTTGAAATCCCAAACCTTTTGCTCATTCCGTTGGCTTTGTCTACTTCCCCCCTCCCCCTTATCGACCTGCGCTCCGACACCGTGACGCGCCCCACCCCAGCCATGCTGGCTGCTATGCACGCTGCCGAAGTCGGCGACGACGTGTATGACGAGGACCCCACCGTACGTGCCCTAGAAACCAGCCTAGCTACTCGCTTTGGCATGGAAGCTGGCCTGTTTTGCCCCTCGGGCACTATGACCAACCAACTGGCTATTATGGCTCACTGTGCGCCTGTGTCAGAGGTTATTTGCGAAGCCACGGCCCACGTATACCTGTGGGAAGTGGGCGGCATTATGCACCACGCCCGGGCCTCGGTAGCCCTGCTACCCGGCAGCCGGGGCCGCCTCACAGCCAGCCAAATAGCCAGCGCCGTGCGGCCCGCCAACAATGTCCACTACCCCACTACGCGGCTAGTATGCCTCGAAAACACGCACAACCGTGGAGGTGGCAGCTGCTACCAATTGACTGACCTAGAAGAAATTGCCGCCTTCACTAAGAAGCAGGGCCTGGCCCTGCACCTCGATGGCGCCCGCATTTTTAATGCACTGGTAGCCACGGGGCAGCGTAGCGAAGACTACGGCCGGCTGTTTGATTCCATCTCGGTGTGCTTGAGCAAAGGGCTCGGGGCACCAGTGGGCTCGGTGCTGCTGGGCTCGCAGGAGTTTATCACGGGTTGTAAGCGGCTGCGCAAGCTGTTTGGGGGCGGCTGGCGCCAAGCTGGCTACCTAGCCGCCGCCGGGCTATACGCCCTGGAAAACAATGTAGCGCGCCTAGCCGACGACCACCACCGCGTTACTCAGCTAGCCGAGGCTCTGCGCCCTCTTCCCTACGTAGCCGAAATTCTAGAACCCGAAACCAACCTGCTGCTTTTCCGCCTCGACGAAAGTCTGTTGACTGTTGCCGATTTTTTAAACCGGCTCGAAGCCCAAGGTATTAAGGCCAGCGGCTTTGGTGGCAGCTGGGTGCGCTTTGTGACCCACCTCGACGTAAACGACGACATGGTAGCGCGCGTAGTAGCCGCGGTAGCCGACCTAGGGGCTTAAGTTTTCTTGTGGCTAAGCAAGCAGTAATAGGTAGGGGGCGCTGGGGCTGGGTGGCCAGCGCCCCTTATAAAACTAGGATGTTAGTCTGCTGCTCACGCGGCTTACCTATTGGCCAGTAGCGTATGAATTTTTTCGTCATTGCTGATATCCACGGCTGCCTGCACACTTTTCAGCAGCTGCTGAGACACTGGCGCCCGGCCGAGGAAACGCTGGTGCAGCTCGGCGACCTGGTAGACCGCGGAAACTACTCGCCCGAGACAGTGGCGCTGTGCCAAGAACTTAGCCAGGATTTTCCGGATAAAACGGTGTTTTTGCAAGGCAACCACGATTGGGGCATGGCCGAGCACCTAGGGCCAGAAGGACCGTTTCCGGACTGGCTCTACTGGGGCGGCAAGGGCACTCTGTGGCAATACCTGCAGTACCCCGAGTGGCTGGCCCCCCACACAGCCTGGCTGGCCGCCCGGCCGCTGGCCTGGGAAACCGAGCACGTAGTGTTTTCGCACGCGGGCTTTGCCGGGGTGGCCGACCCGTTTGACCCGCTCAACCCCGATGGCCTGCTGTGGCGGCGCGGCCCGCTGCTCAATACCGGCCCGCTGCAAGTGGTGGGCCATACCCCCACTGCCAACGGCAATTTTCGCTACGACCGAGTAGCTAATGCCATTTACCTCGATACGGGAGCGGTATTTGGGCGTGCCCTCACCGGACTGCGCCTCAGTGAAACTGGCGTGGTGCTCGACACTGTTGTGATACCTACCCACCCCGAAGATATTAGTCGGGCAAAGGGTCAGGTTTCGATATAGCCGTTAGTCATTCGCCCTTTTACTTTGGAAAACACTCTTTCTGCCCCCCACTGGCACGCCGCGGGGCTGGCGCACCTTACGCAGGCCGACCCTATTCTGGCTCAAGCCATTGCCAAAATCACGGCGTCGGTGCGGCCCGCCGCCCACGAAGACCTGTACCTAGCCCTGCTGCGCGCCATCGTGAGCCAGCAGATTTCAACTAAAGCAGCAGCGGCCATCTGGCGGCGCTTCACGGCCCTCTTTCGGCCCGATGGCTACCCCGAACCCCGCGAGGTGCTGCGCCTCGAAGAAGACGAGCTGCGCGAGGCGGGTCTTTCGCGCCAGAAAGCTGGCTACCTCAAAGCCATTGCCGACTACCAAGAGCGTGGCCTGCTCGACTATGAGCACCTCAGTCAGCTTGATGAGGAGTCCTTTACCGAGCATCTCACCGCTATCAGGGGGGTGGGGCGCTGGACGGCGCAGATGCTCCAAATGTTTGCCCTCGACCAACCCGACGTCTTCAGCGAAGGCGACCTAGGTATCCAGAATGCCATGCGCAAGCTCTATAATTTAGAGGAAACTGGCCGGGCGCTGCACAAAAAAATGCTGGTTTTAGCTGAGCCTTGGCGTCCTTATCGCACGCTGGCCTGCAAGTACCTCTGGCGCTCGCTCGACCCCACGCCGCCCATCAACGCCGACCTAGGGTGGGATAGCTAGGCCAGTCTGTGGCGCGGGCGTTTTGACCTCGGGTTCGGTTAAGCAGGTCTCTTTTTGCAAGCGTTGCTCGGCAAGTGGAGAGTTCATGCTATAAACCCTCGGCCTATATTTGAGCTTTAAGCCAACGTTACTACCTCTCCCCCGCTCTCCCCGATGGCCGACCAGCCCGTAGCCGCTCCCACCCTCTCTAAAATCGACCAGCTCGCCGCCAAAAACCAGGAAGCCCTGCTCGGCGGTGGCCAGGCCCGCATCGATGCCCAGCACAAGAAAGGCAAGCTCACCGCCCGCGAACGCCTCGACTTGCTGCTCGACGAAGGTTCGTTTGAGGAAATAGGTAAGTTTGTAATGCACCGCTCCAAAGACTTTGGCCTTGACAAAGAGTACTACCTAGGCGACGGGGTGGTGACGGGCTACGGCACAGTGCACGGCCGCCTAGTGTATGTCTTCTCGCAAGACTTCACGGTGTTTGGCGGCTCGCTGAGCGAGACACATGCCGAGAAAATCGTCAAAATCATGGACCTCGCCATGAAAAACGGCGCGCCCGTTATCGGTCTCAACGATTCGGGCGGCGCGCGTATTCAAGAGGGCGTGGTGAGCCTAGGTGGCTACGCCGATATCTTCTATAAGAATACGCTGGCTAGCGGCGTGGTGCCGCAGCTCTCGGCCGTGATGGGGCCGTGCGCGGGCGGCGCCGTATACTCGCCAGCCATCACCGACTTCATCTTGATGGTCGAAAACACGAGCTACATGTTCGTGACCGGCCCCAACGTGGTGAAGACCGTGACCCACGAAAACGTGACCAGCGAGGAGCTAGGCGGTGCCAGCACCCACTCGACCAAGAGCGGCGTCACGCACTTTACCGCCGCCAACGAGGTGGTGTGCATTCAGCAGCTCAAGCAGCTGCTGAGCTACATGCCCCAAAATTGCGAGGAAACCGCCCCCGCCCTGCCCTACCAGCCGCAAGGCGACGAAAGCCGCCCGGTGCTCGATGGCATCGTGCCCGACAATGCTAACCAGCCCTACGACATGCGGGAGGTCATCGAAGGCATTATCGATGCAGGTTCCTTTATGGAGGTGCACCAGAACTTCGCCGAGAATATCGTAGTCGGCTTTGCGCGGCTGGCGGGCCGCAGCATTGGCATCGTGGGCAACCAACCGGCCGTGCTGGCGGGTGTGCTCGATATCAATGCCAGCACCAAGGCCGCTAGGTTCGTGCGCTTTTGCGACTCGTTCAACATCCCGCTGCTAGTGCTTGAAGACGTGCCTGGCTTCCTGCCCGGCACCGACCAGGAGTGGCGCGGCATCATTACCAATGGTGCCAAGCTGCTCTACGCCTTCTGCGAAGCCACTGTGCCGCGCATCACCGTCATCACGCGCAAAGCCTACGGTGGTGCGTACGACGTGATGAATAGCAAGCACATCGGCGCCGACCTCAACTTTGCCTGGCCTACTGCCGAAATCGCGGTAATGGGCGCCAAAGGCGCGGCCGAAATCATCTTCAAGCGCGAAATCGCCCAAGCTGAAGACCCCGAGGCCAAGCTGCAGGAAAAGGTAGACGACTACCAGCAAAAGTTTGCCACGCCTTACCGCGCCGCCCACCGCGGCTTTGTCGATGAGGTAATTCTGCCTTCCCAGACTCGGCAGAAGCTGATTCGAGCCTTCAAAATGCTCGAAAATAAGGTAGACACCCTACCGCGCAAAAAGCACGGTAACATTCCGCTGTAATTCAAAAACTGTCATGCTGACGAAGGAAGCATCTTATCACGGCTGCTTTCGTCAGCATTTTACTTGTACCCGAGCTTTGCGAACGTGATAGGATGCTTCGCAGACTCAGCACGACACACTTACAAAATGCGCCCTGAATCTTTCAAATTTCTTGAAAACTACTTAAATAATCCTTCTCCCACGGGCTTCGAAAAAGAAGGCCAAAAACTGTGGTTGGAATACATCAAACCGTATATCGACTCCTACTTTGTCGATACCTACGGCACGGTCGTGGGCGTCATTAATCCCGAGGCAAAGTATAAAGTTGTCATCGAGGCGCACGCCGACGAAATTTCGTATTTCGTAAACTACATCACCAAGGAAGGCTACTTGTACCTGCGCCGCAACGGCGGCTCCGATGCGCTGGTGGCCCCTAGCAAGCGGGTCAACATCTTCGGGGAGAAGGGAATTGTAAAAGGCATCTTTGGCTGGCCCGCCATTCACGTCCGCAAGTTGGAGCAGGACAAGGCGCCGACCATCGAAACCATCTTCCTAGACTGCGGCGCGTCGTCGGCTGAGGAGGTGGCCGAAATGGGCGTGCACGTGGGCTCCGTCGTAACGTTTGAAGACGAGTTTACGGTCTTGAATGACAAGTACTACGTAGGCCGCGCCCTCGACAACCGCGTGGGCGGCTTTATGGTAGCCGAGGTGGCCCGGATGCTGAAGGAAAATAAGAAGACGCTGCCCTTCGGACTCTACATCGTGAATGCGGTGCAGGAGGAAATTGGCCTGCGTGGCGCCGAAATGATTGCCCACCGCATCAACCCCGACGTGGCCATCATCACCGACGTGACCCACGACAGCCAGTCGCCGATGTATGAGAAGAAAACGGCCGGCGACATCAGCTGCGGCAAGGGCCCGGTTATCACCTACGGCCCGGCTGTGCAGAACAACCTGCGCGACTTGATTATCAACACGGCCAAGGAGACGGATATTCCGTTTCAGCGCGCCGCCGCCACTCGCGCCACCGGCACCGACACTGACGCCTTTGCGTACTCGGGCTCGGGCGTGGCAGCGGCCCTGATTTCCCTACCCCTCAAGTACATGCACACCACCGTCGAAACCGTGCATCAGGACGACGTGCAGAACGTAATTAAGCTTATCTACGAAACCATTGTGCGCATCGAGGATGGCCAAGACTTCCGGTATTTCAGCTAAGAAGTGAGTTAGTGTTGAGAAGCGGCTGCATATGCTTGTGCAGCCGCTTTTTTTAATTCCGTGCATTTGCTATGGCCTACAATTCGCATCAACGCTGGGTTACGACAGTTGACCAAATGGGCCGCAAGGTGCGTTTCGCCTATCCCCCGTTGCGCATTGTGTCGCTGGTGCCCTCCCAAACCGAGCTATTGTTTGACCTAGGCTTGGGCAAGCAACTTGAAGGCGTTACTAAGTTCTGTATTCATCCGTCCGATGCCCGCCACAAGGCTAGCGTAATCGGGGGCACGAAGAACTTTGACTTTGTTAAAATTCGGGCAGCTCGCCCCGACTTGATTATTGGTAATAAGGAGGAGAATTACCAAGAAGGCATCGCCGAGCTAGCACAGCACTACCCGGTTTGGATGAGCAACGTGGCGGATTTACCGGAAGCGCTCACTATGATACGCGGGATTGGGGCTATTACAGGCAAGCTCTCCCTAGCTGAGTCGCTAGCAATGGGCATAAAGGATAGGTTTGACCAGCTTCTGTTACCCGCCACTTTGGTGCCAGCCGCCTATTTCATCTGGCGCAAGCCCTACATGGTGGCAGCCAGCGGCACGTTTATCGATGCTATGCTACGGCAGGCGGGCTTTTCCAATGCATTTGCCCACCTAGGGCGCTACCCTGAGGTCACGCCCGAACAACTTGCTCAAGCTGCGCCAGCGCGCATATTTTTATCGTCAGAGCCGTATCCTTTCAAGGAAAAGCACCTAGCTGAGCTTCAGGAGCTGTGCCCAGCGGCAAAAGTGCAGCTCGTCGATGGTGAGCTATTCAGCTGGTACGGCAGTCGACTATTATTCTCGGCCGCCTATTTCCAAACGCTACGGCCCGCCCTAGGTTCGGAATAAGCAGGTGGGCAATACCTTGCGGCCGTAACCTAGCCCTCCCCGCCCCTATGGACCAGCGCATCATCAACCTCTTCGACGAGTACACGCACCGCCCGCTTTCGCGCAAGGAATTTCTAGACCGGCTGGTGTCGCTGGCGGGCGGCACAGCCCTGGCGGCGGCCGCGCTCGCTATGCTGGAGCCCGGCTACGCCCAGGCTGCTACCGTAGCGCCGCTCGCCGGTGACCTCATCGAAGAAACTGTAATCTGGCCCGGCGACGGTGCCACCGTAAGCGGCTACTTGGTACATGCCAAGGGCAAGAAAAAGCGTGGGGCAGTCATCGTCATTCACGAAAACCGGGGACTTACGCCGCACATCAAAGATGTGACGCGGCGGGTAGCGCAGGCCGGCTACTTGGCTCTAGGAGTCGATGCGCTATCAGTGGCCGGTGGCACGCCTGCCGACGAGGACAAGGGCCGCGAACTCATTGGCCAGCTCGACTCGGCCAAGAACCTCAACAACTACCTAGCTGCCCTCACCTACCTGCGAGCCCGGCCTGAGTGCAACGGCCGCACCGGCTGCGTAGGCTTCTGCTGGGGTGGCGGCTTGGCCAACCAGCTCGCGGTGCACGACCCCACCCTTAACGCCGCTGTGGCTTACTACGGGCAGCAGCCCAAGGCCGAAGACGTGCCCCAGATAAAAGCAAACGTAATGTTGCACTACGGCGGCCTCGACCAACGCATCAACGCCGGCATCCCGGCCTACGAAGCAGCCCTCAAAGCCGCCCACACCCCCTACGAGCTATTTGTGTACGAAGGCGTGAATCACGCATTCAACAATGACACCTCGCCCGCCCGCTACAATCCTGAGGCCGCCAAGCTGGCTTGGGAACGGACGCTGCGGTTGTTTAAGGAGAAGCTGGGGTAATTATGTAATTCGTTTTTGAAATTACCGATGTTAACCGAGAGCTTCTTGTAAAGGCTCCTTACGCCGCGTTGGATGGCAAGTTGACAATTGCTATCAACCACCGGCTATTCTTCGATAAAGAGACGGTTTCATTACTTGAATTAGCAATTCACATTACTAGCTGGCTAAGCGAAATCAAGAATGACATCTACTCAGACTTTGATTATTCAGCGGATGATTACCAGGAAAACCCGGTTTTGCATTTCACCGAAATTGGCAATCAGCATTACACTATTAGCTCTGCCTGGGTGAATAGTGAAACTGCCATTATGCTTAATGCAGCTGACCTAGTACAGTGCTTTACTACCTTTTTACAGGAATTAGCTAATACTATGCAGCAAGTATACGGGGTAGCCTTTGCTGACATTCCGTTGCTTAAACCCGTTATTAAATCAAAAGGCCCTTCTTTAAAAGAGTTTTTACAGCGCTTTTGGTCATAATATTCTTCAAAAATAAAACACTATTTACAGCAGCTTATCCGGCGTAATTGGCAATTCCCGCACACGCTTGCCAGTGGCGTGATACACGGCGTTGGCAATAGCCGCGCTGAAGCCGACGATACCGATTTCACCTAGGCCCTTGGCACCCATTGGGTCTAGATAGGTGTCGGGCTTATCAATAAAAATCACGTCGATAGCAGTGGGAATATCCGCATTTACCGGCACATGGTAGTTGGCTAGGTCGTGGTTAGTAATGCGGCCAAAGCGATGGTCGAGCACCGCCTCTTCCATCAGGGCTAGCCCTAGGCCCCAAGTGATAGCCCCGTACACTTGGCTTTTGGCAGTTTTGTGGTTCATAATACGGCCCGCATCTATGGCCGACACCACGCGGCTCACGAGTACCTCCCGGGTTTGGGCATGCACGCGCACTTCCACAAAGCTGGCGCCGAATGACTTACTCGACTTTTCGCCTTTTGCTGGCACTTCAGGCGACTCGCGCGTGACTTCGAGAGCCGGCTGCCCAGCCCGGCGCAGTACCTCGCCGTAGCCCAGGCTGGTGCCAGCGTGGCTACCTAGGCGCACGGCACCGTCTTCAGCCACTAGCTCGGTCAGCTTGGCCTTGGCAAACGGCGAGCCCGGCGTGCTAAAAGCCAGGTTGACAAGCTGCTGCTTGAGCGCCACGCAGGTATCGTGCACGGCTGCTCCCACCGAGGCCACGGTGTGCGAGCCAAACTGCCCCGGCGCGGGCGGAAACGCCGCATCGCCCAGCTCAAACCGGATATTGCTGAGGGGTACGCCGCTGGCGTCAGCCGCAATCTGGGTCATGACGGTGGCCGTACCGGGGCCCACGTCGGCGGTAGCGCTTTGTACCAGCAGCGTGCCATCGGGCAGCAATCGGGCACGGGCGCTGGCCTTGGCCCGCACCGCTTTGTAGATGCCCATGGCCATGCCTTGGCCCACCAGCCAGTCGCCCTCGCGGGTAGCGCCGGGCGTGGGGTTACGCTGGCTCCAAGCAAATTTTTCAGCACCTAGGGCATAGCACTCGCGCAAGTAGTTGCTGGACCACGCGTGTTCGTTTTCGGGGTCTACTTCTGCGAAGTTCTTGAGGCGCAGGGCCAGCGGGTCCATCTTCAGGGCATAAGCCAGCTCATCCATCGCCGACTCGAGGGCGAAGGAGCCGGTGGTTTCGCCGGGGCCACGGGCCCAGCAAGGCGTGCTCATATCGAGCGGCACCAGCTGGTAGGCCAGATTAGCATTGGCGCAGCGATACCCCGACTTGGTGGGGTGTAGCGTGCGCTCCGTGAACTGCTCGTAGCGCGAGGTAGCCCCAAAAACTTCGTGCGATACGCCCACCAGCGTACCATCGGCCAGCGCCCCTAGGGCCAGGCGCTGCACCGAGCGCGGCCGATAGCCCACCATATTAAACTCGTGCTCGCGCTGGTTCATCACCTTCACCGGCCGGCCCACCACTTTGGCCCCTAGGATAGCCGCCATCTCGGGCGGCCAGATGCGCGACGAGCCCCCGAATGCGCCGCCCACAAACGGCGAATGCACCTGCACATCTTCTTTGGGCAGGTTCCAAAGCTTCATCAGGTCCTTCTGAGCCAGGGTGGGCGCCTGGGTTTTATTCCACACCGTCAGCTGGTTGCCGTGCCACACCGCAATGGCGGCGTGCATTTCCATAGGGTTGTGTACTTGCAGCGGCGTTTGGTACTCGTGGGCTACTTGCACGGGGGCAGTTTTGTAGGCCTGGGGCTGGCCGCGGGTGTAGTCTTCCCGGCGCTTAGGCGAGTAGCTATGGGCCGTATTCTTGGTGATATCAGTTTGGTGCGCGGCCTGCTCGTACGCCACGCGCACTAGGGAGGCAGCATACTGGGCCTGCTCTAGGGTAGCGGCGACGGCCAGGGCTACGGGCTGATTGCTGTAGTATATTTTATCGTCAAAAAATACCCGGTACTGCTGGCCTTCCACGCGCTCGTCGGGCTGCGGATTTTCGTAGCCCGGCACCTTAGGCGCGTTTAGATGCGACACGATAGCCAGTATGCCCGGCGCCTGCGCAGCCGCTTTTGTATCGAGGTGCGTAATGCGGCCAGCAGCTATAGTGCTAGTAACCAACACCCCATACAGGCACCCTGCCACAGCATGCTCGGCGGCGTAGCGGGCTTGGCCAGTTACCTTGAGGCGGCCATCGACGCGGCGGTGGGGCTGGCCAATATGGGGGGCTTGCATAGCTGGTTGGATAGAAATTTACGGGAATGTAGAGACGGATATTTGTGTTAAGACGTTACGGTGCAGTTTTGAGGCCGCGCCGCCCGTGGGTGGCCCCTGGCCTGCGCTCTATTTCTTGTATGCTTCCCCCTTCCGCTGCTCAACTTGCCCTTACTGAACTACTGCACCAGCGCCTAGCGGAGGCTGGCTGCCAGTACGGCCGCTTCGACGTAAGCGGCCAAGATGCCTGCTTGAGTCTTTCGGGGCAGAAGGCGAATGGTAAAACCCTTTATTTCTGGGAGTTCAGCTCAAAATTTCACCAGCTAGTGGGCACTTACCTGCAGGAGCAGCAAGATGAATACACCGCCCAGGTTACCATTCAGATTGACGTGGCTAAGGCACAAGCCAACTATCTGCGCATTCCCAAGCAGGACATCGCTACGCCACCGGCGGCCGAGCCGCAGTCTGCTTTTGCCCCCGACCGCACTCCCTATGGCCTCACCCTGGCCGCGCAGGTAGCAGCTCGCCTCGACCAGGGCGCGGCTCTGGCTCATAGCCGCCGGGGCTACGGAGGCATGGGCCTGGCCTACCGCACCGGTATGGGCTACCAATACGGGGAAGTGTGGGATGGCGCCGTTTCGCCCAGCAAGACATTTCCTAGTTGGGCGGCCTTTGTAGCGTGGCTGGCGGCTCAATCTGACTTCTCGCTGGCTGGGTCCGATACCCCCACCCTAGGTAGCCACGATAGCCAAGCCGTGACGCGCCAACGGCTCATCGAGCTGGTGCAACATGCCCAAGCATAGGCGCAACAAGGTAATTGCAGGTAAAGTGGTAGAGCAAGCTGTAGCAGTGACATCTGTTTAAGCAATTACTATTATTCTTTTATTATATTGCACTGAATGTGCAATACCTTAACTTTTAATTAGCTAACTGCTATTTTATACATTTTGCATTTAAGCAATACCAGCACATTTTGTAGCATATATATACAGAACTTGCTTATACCTTTATCCTTTAATTAGCTCCATTATAATTATAGTTACCTCGCTCTCGCTTAGTCACAATGCTTCCAAAAGCAATTAGTTGTGATTTAGCTTTTATACCTACCCTTCCCTCTCACCGCAGCTATGGAGCCTCCCTTTACGCGCACGCCCTCGCATCCCCCTCCTATAGCGCCGATAACCTCCACTGATAACCGCCCCCTGTGGTCGGTTATGATACCTATTTATAATTGCACCATCTATTTGAAGGAAGCGCTGCTTAGCGTGTTGGCCCAGGATATGGGCGAAAACCTAATGCAGATTGAGGTAGTGGACGACGCAAGCACCGACGGTGACGTAGCCGCGCTGGTGGCTGCGCTGGGCAAAGGACGCGTGCACTACTATCGGCAACCAGCAAATGTGGGCAGCCTGCGCAATTTTGAAACCTGTATCAATCGTTCGCGGGGCCACTATGTGCATTTGCTGCACGGCGACGACCGGGTAGTAGCCGGCTACTATACCCGGATAACCGAGCTTTTTGAGCAGCATCCGCAAGCAGGAGCAGCCTTCAGCAGCTACGCCTCCATCAATGAGGTCGGGGCCCGCACGTACGTACCGGCACCTATTGATAGCGCAGGAATTTTGCCCAATTGGCTAGTGCGTATCGCCGAGCGCCAGCAAATTCAGTATGCTTCTATAGCAGTACGACGCGAGGTGTACGAGCACCTAGGTAGCTTTTATGGCACCAACTATGGCGAAGACTGGGAAATGTGGGTGCGCATTGCCCGGTACTACCCCGTAGCCTACACGCCCGAAATCCTAGCCGAGTACCGCGGCCACACTGCGTCAATATCTTCCGTCAAGGCCCGGCAGGGACGCATTATCCAAGACCTGCTATTGGTGATGGAGTCTATTCAGCAGCATCTGCCCGATAAGGACAAGAAGCAGGTGGCCTCCCTCTCTCGCAAGTTTTATGCTACCCTAGGGATTGGCGTAGCCTATCAGGTATTGCGCGAAACCCAGGACTGGCCGCTGGCTCAGCATCATATTCGGCAAGCGCTGGTCATGAGCAAGCACCCATCTGTATACTACCACTTAGTCAAGTTTCATGTCAAACTGTTACTTCATAAATACACTTCTTCTATTTAAAACCCGATGCAAAATGCTTCTGTAGCTTTTTGCTAACTAGTAGCGACCCTATAGCCTTTGTATTCTTCTGCGCCACCGTGCGTAGCTGTCCTTTCGCTATTCGCTACGCTTCTATCTCCTTTGCCTTCCTAATGCTTGTAACCGACCAACCAACTCTAGAGCGAATACCAAGCGCGCCGCCCATCATAAAGCCAGTCGCTAGTCAGCTTTACCGGCCGTTGTGGTCAGTTATGATTCCGGCTTATAACTGCCTTGATTACTTGGCGGAAACTATAGCCAGCGTTTTGGCCCAAGACCCAGGGCCCGCGCAAATGCAAATAGCTGTCGTAGATGATTGCAGCACAGATGGCGACGTAGCAGCCTTGGTGCAGACGCTGGGTAATGGCCGCGTCGACTATTTTCGGCAGCCTAGCAACGTAGGCAGCTTGCGCAATTTTGAAACCTGCCTAAATCACTCTACCGGCCAATGGGTGCATATTCTGCACGGTGATGACAGAGTAGCTGTAGGCTTTTATGCAGAAATAGAGTTTCTCTTTCGCCAGAATCCCGAGGCCGGCGCAGCCTTTACCAACGTCACCAACCTGACCATGGGAGCGAGCGGCGAAGAACTGGAAGACCGTCCTCCTCTGGTGAAAGAGACCGGTATAATAAAAGACTTTTTATTTAGAATAGCAGAGGGCCAAAAGCTGGAAACCCCCAGCATCGTAGTTAAAAGAAGCGTGTATGAGCAACTGGGTGGTTTCTTTGGGGTGCATTATGGCGAAGACTGGGAAATGTGGGTGCGTATTGCCGCGCGCTTCCCCATTGCGTATTCGCCTAGGTGCCTGGCTCAGTACCGATATCTAAATGTCATTAGCATTTCCAGCCGCTATATCAAGCAGGGTCAGAATATTCGGGATGTCATAAAGGTCATCAACACTATTCAGCAGTACCTGCCCGACAACCACCGGAAAAGCTTAAAAAAGCAGGCACTACGCAATTATGCTGGGTATTGTCTAACATTGGCCGAATCACTTTATCATACGGATAGACAAGCATCAGTCACTCAGCTCAAAGGAGCTATGAGCATGAGTAAGGACCCCAGTACGGTTTATTTAGCGCTGAAATTGCACATCAAAAGCCTACTTCGATTCAACCAGTTTAAACACCTAGTACGAAGCAAGATTGGCAAGGCCACTGACTAGGCAAGTCAAAAATAACACTAACTAAATAAGCTTTGCAGCTTAAGCGTTCTTTCCGCATGACAACAAATACTGATACTAAATGGGACTGGGAAATTAAAGAGCAAACCAACTGGCTAGGCGCTAGTCCAGCAGAGTTTTGGGCGTACCGACACCTATTAGCTGGGCTAGTGAGACGCGACTTTTTGCTGGGTTATCAGCAAACGGTACTTGGGCCGCTTTGGGTACTGCTTCAGCCTATTATGACCTTAATTACCTATGTGGTCGTGTTCGGCAAGGTGGTGGGCATTTCCACGGGCACCGTGCCGCCGGTGCTATTTTACTTGGCGGGCATTGTACTTTGGAACTTATTTAATGACTCCTTCACCGGTACTTCTGCTACGTTTAGCGAAAACGCGCACATCTTTAGCAAAGTCTATTTTCCTAGGGTAATTACGCCAGTGGCCCGGCTAGCTGGCTACCTTATTAGCTTTGGTATTCAGTTTGGCTTCCTGGTCCTAATACTGGCTTACTACTGGCTATTCACCTCCTGGTCAGCACCTTCTGCATTCGGGATACCGCTGGCGCTTTTGGTTATCTTGCTGATTAGCACTCAGAGCATTGGCCTAGGGCTACTGTTTTCGGTACTCACAGGTAAGTACCGAGATATTCGCTTCTTTGTGGGCCTAGGTACGCGGCTGCTCATGTTTCTTACGCCCGTTATCTATCCGGTAGAGCACGTATCACTCAAGTGGCGGTGGCTATTAGAATTGAACCCGCTTACGCCGTTATTTGAGCTTTTTCGGTGGAGCCTGCTAGGGCAGGGCACCGTAACAGTGGGGCAGGTGCTTTATAGCATTGCCTTTACTCTGGGGCTCTTTGTGGTGGCGCTGCTGACCTTTAACAAGCAGGGCGATAAACTCATGGATGTAGTCTAACTGTGCATGTCGGATATAGCTATTCAAATCGAAAATTTATCCAAGCTGTATCGGCTTGGCACCATCGGCACGGGCTCGCTGCGCCAGGACTTGCAACGATGGTGGACAACCTCGGTGCGCAAAAAGGCTGACCCTTACTTCCAGCTAGACTCGACCACGTCGCCACACCAGGCACTCTGGGCCCTGCAAGATGTCAGCTTCGAAGTAAAGCAAGGCGAAGTGTGGGGGTTGGTGGGCAATAACGGCGCGGGCAAGTCGACGCTGCTCAAGATTGTTTCGCGTATCGTGCGCCCTACCCAGGGCGTGGTACGCGGGCGGGGCCGCATCAGCAGCTTGCTGGAAGTAGGCACCGGGTTTCAGCCTGAGCTAACCGGCCGCGAAAACGTGTTTTTGAGCGGCTACATCCTCGGCATGAGCAAACCCGAAATTCGGGCACGCTTTGATGAAATAGTAGCTTTTTCTGGTATTGAGAAGTTTCTGGACACTCCCGTAAAGCGCTATTCTTCAGGCATGTACGTGCGCCTGGCTTTTGCCGTGGCGGCCCACTTAGAGCCCGACATCCTTATTCTGGACGAAGTGCTGGCAGTAGGCGATGCCGATTTCCAAAAAAAGTGCCTGGGTAAAATGCGGGAGGTTTCGCAGAATACGGGGCGCACGATTCTTTTTGTGAGCCATAGTATGCAAGCCGTAACAAATCTGTGCTCGAAAGCCTTGTGGCTTCAGCAGGGTAAAGTAAGGGCCCTAGGTGATGTATCGCAGGTTGTCAACCAATACCTAGCCGACACCCAGCAATCCAACCTGCTGCAAACCTGGTCAACGCCTGAAGCCGCGCCCGGCAATGACTTTATTCGCTTCAAGCGCGTTCAGATTGTACCGCAGCAGGTAGGTGATGACGAGCCGCTTGACATCCGAGTGCCACTCACAGTAAAATTTGAGTTCTGGAACCTTTTGGATGAGACCTTGCTCAGCACTAATCTTGTGCTGTTTTCCAACGGCGGCGAGTGCATTTTCGATGTTCCCTCTGTCGCTGTCGTCTGCCAGCAGGGTGTAGTTGCTGGCGAATGCACCATCCCAGGCAATTTCCTAAACGATGGTGCCTACTATGTTTCTTTGTTCATAGTAAAGGACACTACCACAGCACTCTACGATTACGAAAACTGCTTATCCTTCGAGTTGGAAGACTACCGGGGCGAAATAAAATGGTATGGCAAGTGGTGGGGAGCAGTTCGCCCACTATTGCCTTTTTCTCTTACGCAAACTGAATCAGTGCTGTCTTAAGCAAGGTTATGCCTTCTTTACCTACCCCCCTGTATACCATTACCCACGTCAAGCTGGATAGTACCCCCACCATGCCTACGTTCGCGCAGCTGGGCCAGGGTCACTACGTGGTATTCTGGTGGAAAGAAATTGCGTTAGGACACGTATTTTTTGAGCCTACTAAACTCCTTACTGAAGCAGTCTATTATAATGCCCTAGCTGTTGCTATTGCCCCGGCGGTCCAGCAGTACGCCAACCAGCACGCGGCTAGCCAAGTGCCGTGGCAGTCTTGGCTAGCCGCGCGCGACATGGACAACCTAGGGGCTTGGCTAGACTCGGTTTTAACCAGTGCGCTACCGTTGCACATTCCTTCGCAGGTAGATATTTCGGTCATCATCTGTACTCGCAATCGGGCACCCCAGCTGCGCAGATGCTTGCAGCAGTTGCAAGCGCTGGCCTGCGTACCTGCCGAGATTGTAGTAGTAGATAATGCCCCCTCTGATTCGAGCACACACGATGTCTGTCAGGAATTTGTAGAAGTGGTGTATGTCAAAGAACCTAGGCCCGGGCTAGACTTTGCTCGCAACAGTGGCGTAGTTGCTACTCGCCACTCCATCATTGCTTTTGTAGATGATGACGTAGTAGTGCACCCCTGGTTGCTGTACCGAGTCTGGGAAACCTTTCAGGACCCCACCGTAGCGGCGATGACGGGGCTGGTTATTGCGCTGGAGTTGCAAGCCGAAGCACAGGTAATTTTTGAACGTTACTGGAGTTTTAACCGGGGCTACGTTGCCAAGCGCTACGACCTAAATTATGTGCAAGAAGCAGTAAATAAGGCGCCGGCTGTATGGGATATTGGAGCCGGTGCTAATATGGCCTTCCGCAAATCAGTTTTTGACGAAGTTGGCTACTTTGATGAGCTATTAGGGGCCGGCGCTGCTGGCTGCAGCGACGATTCGGAAATGTGGTACCGCATTCTATTACGAGGCCATGCCATACAGTATAATCCGCAAGCCATTGTTTATCATGAACATCGCAAGGACTTAGCTGCGCTAAAGAGTCAGCTGTTTTATTATATGCGCGGGCACGCAGCGGCTGCCCTTATTCAGCAAGCCCAACAGCCTCAGGCAGGATATACCAAATACCTCTACAGCTCATTACTGCACCACTATTTTTATTTAATAAGAAGTAATTTTCCTCATTTCCAGGGGCGCGCCCGCACCGTATGGGTAGAAATAAAAGGGGTGATTTCAGGTATTGCTTTTTACTACCAGCATCGCAATCGCTCACATACTCACCGCGGCCCTAGGTCTTAATTATGCTACACACCTCGCAATCAACTGAATATCCGTTGGTTTCCGTCATTATACCGTGTTACAATTACGGTCATTTTTTGGCGGAGGCAATTGAGAGTGTCCGCCAGCAAACGTACCCAGTTAAAGAAATAATAGTGGTAGATGATGGCTCTACTGATGCCACTAGAGAAGTAGCAACTCGCTATGCAGAAGTAATTTATATCTACCAAAAGAATCAGGGGCTTTCAGCTGCTCGCAATACGGGCACCCACCAAAGCCGGGGTAGCTACCTAGTATTTCTAGATGCTGATGATTGGTTATTTCCAGATGCGCTGACTATCAATGTCGACCAGTTACGACAACATCCGGAGGCGGCGTTTGTAGCTGGCGCGCACACGCGCGTGTATACCAATGGCGAGGCTCCGGCAGAAAAAACCCTTATTACCGTTGACGACCCGTACGCCACCTTGTTAAGCAGAGGCAATTTTATTGCCATGATTGCGGCGGTGATGTTCACGCGCTGGGCCTTGCAAAAGGCGGCGTACGATACTTCCCTAGCTAACTGCGAGGACTACGACTTATATTTACAAATAACCCGGCACCACCCTATTATTCAGCATAACAGCCAATTGGCTGTTTATCGCATTCATCCTACTGCTATGTCTGCCGAAGCTTCTCCAATGCTAAGTGGAGCGCTGAAAGTATTAAATCGACAACGAGCAAACCTACGGGGAGCGGTCGAAATAGAGGCTTATTACCGGGGCGTACATTGCTGGAATACCTACTACACGGGAAGAAATGATTTTCAGCTTACTCCAGGTGAACTCCCGGGTTTCTTCGAAGTAATCGCTTTCTTTTGGGCACACGCTCCGCACAAGATGCTCCCTTACGCACTAGAGCGCGTACTCTACGCACCGCGCGGCTTATCCACCCGACTACAAGGCATTGCTAAAAGCCTTATTGATACCGTTAGCCAGCAGTGGCGGCACACCCCAAACCAACCCAGCAGACTACCAGGCGTAGGCCAGGTTATGGCCAGCGATTTTGAACGTTTGACACCGTTTGATAATGATTTTGGGTATGGACGCGGAGGCCCTATAGACCGATACTATATAGAAAGCTTTCTGCGAGAGGAAGCAGCCCACATTAGGGGCCGGGTGCTGGAAATTGGCGACAACTCCTACACCAAGCAGTTTGGCGGCGAGCAAGTTAGCCAGAGCGACATTCTGCATGTCAACGAGAATAACCCACAGGCCACCTTCGTGGGCGACCTAAGCGCCGCGCCGCACATCCCCGATAACACGTTCGACTGCCTGATACTAACGCAAACTCTGCAATTTATTTATGAATTCAGAAACGCTTTACATACCTGCTTCCGCATCCTAAAGCCGGGGGGTACGCTACTACTCACCGTACCGGGCATTACGCCACTTGACAAAGGTGAATGGCGAGATAGCTGGTACTGGTCCTTTACCGACAAGGCGTTGCAGCGACTATTTGCGGAAACGTTTCCGGTGGGTAACATCGCGATTTCGTCGTTTGGCAATGTGCGCGTGGCCACCGCCTACCTCTACGGCATGGGGTTGCCCGAAATCGACCAGGCAAGTCTCGACTACTACGACCCGCAGTTTCAGGTAATCAATGCGGTAAAAGCAGTGAAGCATGCGGCGCAAGCTTAGACAATATGCACACCTAGCCCGCCAGTATATGCAGCCTAAAGCGGCTGTATTAATGTACCATCGGGTAGCTGAGCCTGATACTGATATCTGGCAACTAGCCGTGTCGCCGGCTCATTTTGAGCAGCAATTACGGGTTTTGAAACAATTGGGCATCGTTGTTTCGACCATAGAACTAAGCCAGCAACTGCATCAACGCAACCTGAAAAGAAGAAGTATAGCCATCACATTTGATGATGGCTACTTAGATAATTACTTACACGCAAGGCCATTGCTGATGAAATATCAGCTGCCCGCTACTTTTTTTATCGTTTCTGGGAATGTTGGGTCAGACCAGGAATTTTGGTGGGATGAGTTAGCTGCTATCCTGCTGCTAGCAGAGCACTTGCCCCCGGCGCTCTCGCTCACCCTGCCAGACGGTACCCAACTAGACGCGGCCCTACAGTCGGAGCAACACCTTACTCCTGAGCTATGGCAACAGCACCAGCAATGGCGGGCCGGCGAGCAGACTCCCCCTACCCTCCGGGCAGCTTTATTCTATAACCTCTGGCAGCAGCTACGGCCATTATCCGCTCCTGTTCAGCAGTTGTGCCTCCAGCAGCTGCGCGTTTGGGCTGGCTCGCAGCTAGGTTCCCGGCCAGCTTACAGTAGCATTTCACTAGACCAATTGCGCGAGTTGCATAGCAACACGCTTTTCACTATTGGAGCGCATACCTGCACTCACCCGGCGCTAGCCAGCCACCCCGTGGCACTCCAGCGGGAAGAAGTAGAAGGGGGCAGGCAGGCACTCTATCAAGCCACGGGTCAGCTGCCAGAAGTACTGGCCTATCCCTATGGCAGCTACGGTAATGAAACGGCTGAGCTAGCGGCTCAGCTAGGCTTCAAGGCCGCTTTCACTACTGATGCGCAGCTTGTCACATCTGCAGCGAACGCGCATAAGCTTGGTCGTTTTCAGGTTAATAACTGGAATGGCGACGAATTCAAACAACGGTTGACACATTGGCTTAGCCAATAATACTTTACGTATTATTCCGATATAAAAAGCCCTGCCTAGGATACTTAGGCAGGGCTTTTTATATCGGAATAATACGGCGCTACTTACTGCGGCTTCGCCGCCGTGGGCAGCGGCTTGCGGGGTAGCTTCTGGTCGCGCATGGCGGCGTTGTAGACGAAGGAAGCCACTACCACTGAGGCCTGCTTGAGGTCGTCGGCCACGAGGCGGTCGTAGGTATCCTGGTTAGAGTGGTGAGTGCGGGCGAAGTAGTCGAGGCCATCCTGGATGAACTGGAAGCCGGGCAAGCCCACCGCGTCGAAAGCCACGTGGTCGGTGCTACCAGTGTTGCGAGAGGTTACGGTGGTAGCCCCTAGGTCGGCAAAGGGCTGAAGCCAAGCCGTGAAGATGGGCTTCACGGCCTCGTTACCCTGGGCATAGATGCCGCGGATTTTGCCAGCCCCGTTATCGAGGTTGAAGTAGGCAGCCAGCTTCTCGTGGTCGGGCTTGAGCTGCATAGTTGCGGGGTCGGCAAAGTGGTTTTTCACGTAGTTGCGCGAGCCGTGCAAGCCTTGCTCTTCCTCGCCCCACAGCGCAATGCGGATGGTACGGCGCGGCTTTAGGCCGCTGGCTTTTAAGATGCGAACGGCCTCCATCATCACGGCGCAGCCAGCAGCGTTGTCGGTGGCCCCAGTGGCTGAGTGCCACGAGTCGAGGTGGCCGCCGAGCATTACTACTTCGCTCTTGAGCTTCTTGTCGGTACCCGGAATCTCGGCCACTACGTTGTAGCCCTTCAGGTCCTGAGTCTGGAAGCGCGTCTTGGTTTCCATCTCAATCTCTACCGGAATGCCGGCCTCGGCGAGGCGGATGAGACGCAACTGGTCTTCGCTCGACATTTCGAGTTCGGGCAGCACCGCCTTGGCATCGGCGGCGTAGGGCGCTCCGTTGGTAGTAAAAACGGTGCCATCGGTGCCACGGCCAGCGCTCAGCACGGCGGCGGCGCCCTCGTTCAGCAGCATGGCGCTGATTTTGGTACGCAGCTCGCGCTGGGCGCGCAGAGCGGCCATGCGCTCGGTCATGGCCGCGTCGGCGGGTGGGCGGGCGGCACCCGGCGCGGGGCTGGCGGGCGCGTCGGCTAGCTTCTGCAAGTCTTCGGCACTGAGGCGCTTGGCATCGGCTTCAAAGCTGGGCTGCAATGGGGCAGCCACGGGCAGCAGCACTATTTTGTCGCGCAACTGGCCTTTGTACTTATCAAGCTCGGCCTCGGTAGTAGCTTTTATTACTACTACCTGCTTGCGCAGGCTGCCGGAGGTACTCGGCGTCCAGGCCTTGGGCACACCTATCATGGCGTGGTAGTAGGGCGCGGTCATAGCCACGTAGCTCTTGTCGATATCCCAGCCACGGCCAAAATCGCCCCACGGCTCCACATTGGCATTGGTGAGGCCGTACTCGGTCAGGCGCTTCTTGGTCCAGGCGTTGGCCCGGGCCAAGCCATCGGAGCCAGCCAAGCGTGGCCCACACACGTCGGTGAGGTAAAAGGCCGTTTCCATTACTTTGGAGCGGTTCATCCCCTCATCTTTGATTTTGGCCAGGGCAGCGGGGTCGGTTTTTTCGGCTGTTTGGGCCAGGGCCGGAGCGGCCAGCAAGCTAGCAGCGGCCAACGCGAGGAGATGTTTTTGCATAAAAAGCAAGGAGCGGTTTGGTGAAGAAAAAGCTAGGCAGATTTTCAGAATAGAATGGACAAAAAAACGGGCGACCCGTTGCGCGGGTCGCCCGTTTTTGCTTGCATTTGCGCGCAGGCTTGGGCTTTACAGCTCCATGATATCCTCATTCCAAAGCGTGGGCTCGGCTTCAATAAACTCCTGCATCATTGCTACGCACTCTTCTAAATCTAGAATAACGACTTCGACGCCGTGGCTTTCCAAAAATTCTTTTGATTCGCCAAAGGTGCGTGCCTCGCCTACCACGACCTTCGGGATTTTGAACTGCACGATGGTACCCGCGCACATGTAGCAGGGCATCAGCGTAGTATAGAGTACCGTGTCGCGGTAAGTGCGCTGGCGGCCGGCATTGCGCAAGGCGTCCATTTCGCCGTGGGCAATGGGGTCCAGCTCCTGCACGCGCTTGTTGTGGCCGCGCGATACAATTTGGCCGTTGCGCATGAGCACCGAGCCGATAGGGATGCCGCCCTGCTGCCGGCCCATGCGGGCTTCGGCAATGGCGGCTTGCATGAATTCGTCCATAATAATCAATGAGTTTGGTTAGCAGTAAAGCTACCGCGGGCGAGTAGAGGCTGCCACGGCAACCGAGTGATGCTTACAATCTATTTACTTATTTTAGTAGCAATCAAGGCTATCAGCAAAATACTCAGCAGTAGCACCGCACCGAGTAGTAGCAGCACCACCCAGGTGTAGCGTGCGCGCAAAGGCTCGCTACTTACTCGAGCACCAGTTACTACTAAGGCTACAGGAAAGTGGCAGAGTTGCTACCGTATTGCTGATGACGAAATACGTGTTGTGCATCTGAATATCTAACAGGTTATTCAGAAAAAACCGGTAGCCTAGCAGTAAAAAAGACCCTACGTAGGCACCTAACAACCAAAGTAACCCCAATTGCTCTTAAACGCATTGGCAGTCAGCTAGAAGCTCTGTACAATGCTGTTGTGCAGGGTACGCGGCGACCAGTAACCACTGGCGATGATGCGCCGGATGGTGAAGAGCGGGTCGGTCTGGTCACGCTTTTCGGCCAGCGAGAAGGCTGCCACAAAGCCGCGCTGCTTAAGCTCGGGGAAAGCTTGCGTATTCCAGAGACCGAAGGGATACGCGAAGTACTTGATTTTCTTGCCCGTAATTTCTTCCAGCGTTTTGGTGGGCTTGTCAATTTGAGTTTCCCAATCCTTGCCTTGGTACTTCTTGACATTGTGGTGGTCCCAGGTATGCGAGCCGATGAGGTTGCCTTCAGCAGCGAGCTGCTTCACCATATCTTTGGTCATGTAGTGCGGGCGACCTAGGCTCACGGTCATCACAAAGTACACCGCCTTATAACCATACTTGTCTAGCTCGGGCCGGGCGATGGTGAACTGGTCGAGGTCCGTATCGTCGAACGTGAGCATGATGGGCTTGCTTGGCAGCTTAGCCCCCGTGGTGAGGTAGGCGTAGAGCTGGTCGGGCAAGATGGTATGGTAGCCCGAGTCGGCGAGCATTTTTATCTGGGCCCGGAAGGCCGCCACGGGCACAATGTAGTCTTTGGCACTGCGCGAGTCGCGGCCGGTCCAATCCCGAATCTGGTGGTAGCACAAGATGGGCACTTGCGGCCGGGCATAGATAGCGGCGGCATCATTGACCTTGGCGGCCGGAATGGCACTAGGGTCGGGCGCCGGGGCCGCGTTGGCTTCTTCGGCGGCTACGGCGGCCGCCCCGGAGGTTGGCGCCGTTTCGGGATTTTTGAGAGCGGCTACAGCTTCGGCCGAAGGCGAGGTGCGGGCTTCGCCAGTGGTAGCGGTTTTCGTGTCGCAAGCCGCGAGGCTCAGCGCCGCCAGCAGCGTGGCTGCGGCAGGAAACAAATTTTTCAAGTAAGCAAACTAAAAATAGTCGATGGGTACGATGGCAAACCCGCGACCAGACACGTACCGAAACCTAGCGGGTAAGGCCGGTCGATATGGTGTAATAAGAGGACTTAATACGAGTATTCTACTACAAGCCGGTGGGGTCAGCCAACAAGCACAAATCTAGCCGCAAACGGTCGTTTTCACGGGTCATGACCTTGAATAAAATACCTAGGGCTCGCTTTTTGCCAGGGCTGCAGTAGGAAGTTAGCTGCTCGTTTTTGCAGACCAATAAGCGCTTACCCCTCCCAAACTCGGGCTAACCTGACCACTCATTATTCGATTGCCCAGCAGGGGCCGGGCCGCTAGCTAGCCCGCCAGAAGCATGCTTTTTTGTGGCCCGTGCGGGCTACCTAGGTCAAATAGCGCCCTACTTCTTGTCAAGAAGGCAGCGGCGGCGTTCCTTAGCTGGTAACTTCGCGCAAAAAACAACTTTTAGTAGCGAATGAATACTCTACACGGCACCGGCGTGGCCCTGGTGACGCCCTTCACTCCCACTCACCAGGTAGACTACGCCGGCTGGCGCAAGTTGCTGGACTTCATCCTAGCGGGCGGCGTCGAGTATCTGGTTATCAACGGCACCACGGGCGAATCGCCGACTACGACGGCGGCCGAGAAAGCGGAGCTGCTGCGCATTGCCAAGGAACACGTAGCGGGCCGCGTACCACTGGTGTATGGCATTGGTAGCAACGATACCGCTGCCACCGAGGCTTTGCTGCACAGCACTGACCTAGAAGGCATCACGGCTATCCTATCGGCCAGCCCAGCCTATAATAAGCCTAGCCAGGCTGGCATCGTGGCGCACTACCAGCGCCTGGCCGACGCCGCGCCCCGGCCCATCATCCTCTACAATGTGCCCAGCCGCACCGGCTCTAACATGAGCGCCGACACCACGCTGCGCCTGGCCGAGCACCCCAACATTATTGGCATCAAGGAAGCCAGCGGCAACGTGGAGCAGTGCCTGGCCATTCTGGCCCACAAGCCCGCCGACTTTCTTTTTCTGAGCGGCGACGACATGCTCACGGTACCGCTCATCGCGTGCGGCGCTGCGGGTATTATTACCGTCCTAGGCAACGCTTTTCCGCAGAAATTCAGCGACATGACTCGCGCTGCCCTGGCCGGCAACTTTGCCCAAGCGCAGCAGCTGCTCTTCGGCTTTGTGGCCCTCAACCCGCTCATGTATGAGGAAGGCAACCCCGTGGGCGTGAAGGCTGCCTTGGCGCTACAAGGCGTGTGCAGCGCCGATGTGCGCCTGCCGCTGGTGCCCGCCAGCACAGGGCTCACTGAGCGCATCAAAGCGCTGCTTTAGCCTCCGCCTTCTACAACAATCCAATTCCCAACTACTCGCTTTTTAAGCTGAGTAGTTGGGAATTGCTATTTTTGCTACCCCTATGAAAGTAACCAAACTAACCGATACCATTTTTACGGTCGAAGACTTTTTAACCCGCCAGGAGTGTCTCGATACCATTGTCAAGAGCGAAGGCATTGGCTATGAGCTGGCCAAAGTGAATACGGCTAGCGGGGCCAAAGTGCGCACTGATATTCGCAACAACAGTCGCGCTTTTTACAAAAGCGAGGAGTTGGCTCAAGCACTTTGGGAAAAGCTACAGCCGCTGCTGCCCGCACCGCTGGCCAGCCTGGCCAATAGCACGGCTATTGGCCTGAATGAACTGTTTCGGTTTTACCGCTACCAACGCGGGCACCAGTTCAAAGGTCATTTTGACGAGAGCTACATTCGCAACGACCGGGAGAGCAGCTACCTCACTTTTATGGTGTACCTGAATGATAATTTTCAGGGCGGCGACACGACGTTTCGGGGCCTGCGCATTCAGCCGCGCCAGGGTATGGCGCTCGTCTTCTTGCACAGCCTCTATCATGAAGGCAGCGAAGTGACGCAAGGCGTTAAATACGTACTGCGGTCAGATGTCATGTACCGCACCGACATTCCGGCGTAAGCAGCCCTAGGTCAAGCTTGGCGTGCCCTGGGCAAGCTATGCTGTGGCCGCTCGCTGCTCGGGGGCAAACGATTCGGCCTCTACAAAAATGCGCTTGAACTCGGGGTGCTTGGCGCGAATGGCTTTTTCGAGCCGGCCCACGGCGTCTTCTACTTGCTGGGCCGATAGGTCTTGTTGGAAGCGTACGTCGAGAGCCAGCAGGGCCTCAGTGGGCCCTAGGTACATCGAGAGTGGCGGGCGCATGCTACGCACGGCGGGGTCGGCGGCGGCCAGCGCTTGCAGGCTAGCCAGCGTAGCTGCGTCAACGCCCTCCCCTATTAGCAGGCCGCGGGTCTCCTTGAGCATAAACGCAGCCATACCGATAAGTAGCACGCCAATGGCGACCGAAGCTCCCCCATCAAAGTACGGGTTATTAAGCAGATGGCCGAAGTACACGCCCCCTAGGGCGATTACCAGACCCACCAGCGCGGCCAGGTCTTCGAGCAAAATGGCGTACACGGCCGGGTCGCGGCTGGCGCGCAGGGCCTGCCAAAAACCGGCGTCATTGCGCGTCTTGTTGAACTCGCGGAAGGCCAGCGAGCAGGCAATGCCCTCAAACACAATGGCTAGGGCCAGTACCCAGTAGTTCCAGGTGGGGTCGCTGAGCGGGGCGGGGTGCTGCAAGTGGGTGTAGCCCTCATAGAGCGACAGGCCGCCGCCCACCGCGAAGATGAGCACGGCCACTATCATTGTCCAGAAATACAGCTCTTTGCCGTGCCCAAAGGGGTGCTCCGCATCGGCCGGGCGGGCACTGCGCGACAAGCCTAGCAAAATCAGCAGCCCGTTGCCGCTATCTACCAGCGAGTGAATGCCTTCGGAGAGCATAGCCGCGCTACCCGTAAAAAACGCCGCCGTGAACTTGGCAATGGCAATGGCTACGTTGGCCACAATGGCGCCGTACACGACTATTTTAGAAGAACTACCGGCCATACTTTATTGATGAACTTTAAATGAACCCGTGGTACGCAAGCCCTAGGCAAGGGTTGTAGCGCAGGCGTTTGCCCAGGTACTCGCCAGCAGCTACTCGCTGGCACTAGGCGCGACCAGCCAAAGCCAATTGGTTTCGCGCAATCATTTCGGGCGCTTGCGTGTTTTATAGACTCCTTCCAGCTCACCTGCTCGGCAAGGAGTACCTCACACACTAGCTAGCGCACGGGCTTGGCCAAGTAGCCAGCTCAGCGCTTTTATCGATATGAAACCAGATTCCGCTTCCCAAGTAGCCTTTTCCGTGCTGGATTTGGCGGCTGTGGCCCAAGGCAACACCCCGGCCGATACGTTTCGCAATAGCTTAGACCTGGCCCGGCAGGTCGAGCGCCTGGGCTTCACCCGTTTTTGGCTTTCTGAGCACAACAACATGGCTGGCGTGGCCAGCTCGGCTCCGCCAGTGCTCATTGGCTACATTGCGGGTGGCACCACCACGCTGCGCGTGGGCTCGGGTGGTATTATGCTGCCCAACCACGCCCCGCTGGTAGTAGCCGAGCAGTTGGGCACGCTGGCCTCGCTCTATCCTGGCCGTATCGACCTAGGGCTGGGCCGTGCGCCCGGCACTGACCAAACTACGGCCCGCGCCATTCGGGGCAGCCGCTTTGGCGTGGAGCAAGACTTTCCGCGCGATATTCAGCAGCTACAAACGTATTTTTCGGCAGCTAATAGCACCAGCTCGGTGCGGGCTATTCCAGGCGAGGGGTTGGATATTCCGATTTATATCCTGGGCTCGAGCACCGATAGCGCTTACCTAGCCGCCGCTATGGGGCTGCCCTACGCTTTTGCCAGCCATTTTGCGCCCGGCCAGCTGTTTAAGGCCCTCGAAATTTATCGCCACAATTTTCGCCCTTCGGCTACGCTAGCCACGCCTTACGTCATTACCTGCGTAAACGTGATAGCCGCCGATACCGACGACGAAGCGGACTACCTCTCCACCACCCTCAAGCAGATGATGCTGGGCGTAGTCACGGGCCAGCGGCAGCTCATGCAGCCGCCCGTCAAGGACATGAGCCAGCTTTGGGCGCCCGACGTCGAGCAGTACGTCATGCAAATGCTGGCGGCATCCTTTATCGGCAGCAAGGCCACGCTGCAAGAAGACCTAGGTGCCTTCCTGGCCCAAACGCAGGCCAATGAGATTATGGCTACCAGCCACATCTTCAACCACGAAGCCCGCGTGAACTCCTACGAGCTGCTGGCCGAGACCATGCAGGTTATTGGGCAGCCGCAGGCACTGGAGCAGGCCGTGGCTTAGCGAACTAGCAGACATAAAAAAGCGAAGGTCCGGCTGCTCCTAAGGGCAGCCGGACCTTCGCTTTTTTATGTCTGCTACTGTTTAAAACTACCAGCCGCTGGCCAGCACATCAGCGATATGCATGGTTTTGATAGTCAGTTTTTCGCGCCGAATGTATGCCTCTAGGTGCATCAGGCAGCTCACGTCGGTACTCACGAGGTAGTCGGCACCGGTGGCTAGCGCATGCTCTACCTTTTGCTGGGCCATAGCCACCGAAATCGACTCGAACTTAACGGCGAAGGTGCCGCCAAACCCGCAGCAGGTGGTGGTTTCGGCCATTTCGAGGCGCTCGAGGCCCGCCACGCCATCGAGCAGCTGGCGCGGCGCTGCCCGGATGCCGCACTCGCGCAGGGCCGAGCAGGAGTCGTGGTAGGTGTAGCGGCCCGCTAACTGGGCCTGCGGAATAGCACTGATGCCCAGCACGTCAACCAAAAACTCCGTTAGCTCATAGGTGCGCTGCTGCACGGCGCCGCAGCGCGGCGCCTCGGGCGTGCCCGCAAACAGGTGCGAGTACGAATTGCGCACCATGCCCACGCACGAGGCCGAGGGGCTAACCACGTAGCGTGGCTCGCCAGTCGGGGCCCCAAAATCGGTTAAGAACTTCTCCGCAATGTCGCGGCTTTCAGCTTTGTAGCCGGCATTGTAGGCGGGCTGGCCGCAGCAGGTTTGGGCGGGGTTGTAGTTTACCTGGCAGCCCACCGCTTCGAGCACCTTCACCATGTTGAGGGCCGTGTGGGGGTAAAGCTGGTCGACAAAGCACGGAATAAAAATGTCGACGATAGGAGCAGCCGAAGGCATGTGTAGTTGCTTGAAAAGTAAGACGACCACTGCCGCCGAGACACAAATAAAAAGCCCGCCGACCATAGTAGGCCGCCGGGCTTCGCCCTAGGGTGCTACAAAGTGACCGGCCTAGTCGCGAAAAGGCTTGGCGCCAATCGGCAGCTTGTAGAGCTGCACCGGAAATTTCACCGTTTCGACGCCCTTCTGGAAGCTGGCGGTGCGGTTCATCTGGGGCACGGGCATCCAGAGGTTGCCAGCGTGGTCTATCCACATGGCATCGACCCAAATAAGGTCGGGGCTTTGCACTAGCGTACTACTTTGGCCGGTGGGCGTCACTTTCAGCACCCGCTTTTCGTTGGCGTCGGCCACGTAGAGGTTGCCCTCGGCATCGATGGTAGTACCGCCGCAGGTGGGCGAGTTGAAAAAGTACTTTACCTGCTTGGCGATGTCGGCCGACGAGGTAGCGGGATTGTCCAAGTACTTGGTTTCGACACGATACATGGGCCCGGCGGCGGTTTGGTAGTAGAAGTACTGGCCGTCGGGCGATACTTCCATCTGGTCGGCGTGCAGCTTTACATCGCTGCCATCGGGCTTGGCCATGCGCTTGCCTTCGCCGAGCATGGGGCGGCGGGCGGTGGTGGTGCTGTCGCCATCGAGCACGCGGCGGCCTTGACCGGTTTTCTGGCTAAGCAGGATGAGGCCCGGCGCCCCAGCATCGGTCACGTAAATCATGTCGCCGTGAAAGCGCAGGTCGTCTACAAAACTTTTGCGCTTCACCAATTTCCCTAGGTCTATAGTTTTGACTACTTGGTTTTTGGCAATGTCAATCGCCAGCAGCTTGGGCCCGTCAGCAATGGGTGGCGCCTCGCTTTTGGGCGTGCCCGTATCCACTACCCACAGCAAGCCATCGGGACCGAAGCGCAGCGAATTGGCGCGCACGAAGGCCGTTTTGGCGGGGTCGCCCTCCTGCTTCCAGCTGTTCCAGGCACGGTTAGGGTAAGGCGTTACAACGCCGTTTTTCAGCTCGCCGATGCGCGTGCCAGGGTGGCCTTCGTTGTGCGGAAATAATACGAATATCCGGTCGTCATCCGACACGGCCACGCCGTTCCAGATAGTATCGGAAGTAGCCACTGACACGAGCTGCTTGGCATTATTGGAGGTAGGCACGGGCGGCGGGGCCGCTACAGCAGTTGTTTTTTCGGTGCCGGGGCCACCGGTGCAGGCAGCCAGCCACACCAGCCCGGCGGGCAGCAGCAAGCGGAGAGAAATCGAGGACATAAAGCGGTGCGCATGAAGGTAGTACTGCTCTCTTACGCAAGTGCCATAAGGCTGGGTTTCTGAGCTACTGCGGCCCTAGGGTAAGTCGGTGAGGCTCTCCCTTTGCACGTGCCCTAGGTGCCGTGGGCAGCCACCACGGTCCTACACGGTGCCTATGCCGCAGCCGGGCTAGCGCGCATCTTTGTTCTTGTCTTTTGCTCTCCCCTCATGAACCGTCGAGCCTTTGTGCGGGGCGCGGGCCTTTTAGCCGCGAGCCCTTTTCTTAGCCAGCCGGGCCGCGCAGCCGCGCCCGGCTTTCCGGTGGTGCGGCCCGCCGTGGCGCTGCGCCGCTTCCGTAGCCGCGCCGTGGAAGCGGCCATTGCGGAATTTGGCCAGCAGGTGCCCGATGCCGAGCTAGGCTGGCTGTTTCATAATTGTTTTCCGAACACGCTCGATACCACCGTGACCTACGGCCAGCGCGACGGGCGGCCCGATACCTACGTCATCACCGGCGATATCGACGCCATGTGGCTGCGCGACAGCGCAACACAGGTGTGGCCCTACCTCGCTTTTGTTAAGCAAGACGCGCCCCTGCGCCAACTGGTGGCGGGTGTCATTCATCGCCAAACGCGCTGCATCCTGCAGGACCCCTACGCCAATGCCTTCTACAACGACCCCACCCAGGTGGGCGAGTGGCAAACCGACCGTACCGCCATGCAGCCCGGTGTGCACGAGCGCAAATGGGAAATTGATTCGCTGTGCTACCCCATTCGCCTAGCTTACCAGTACTGGAAAACTACCGGCGACGAACAGCCTTTCGATGCACAATGGCGCCAAGCCATTGCCTTAACTGTTAAAACCTTTCGGGAGCAGCGGCGCAAAACCGGGCCGGGGCCCTACCATTTTCAGCGCGCCACGGCCAACGCCACCGATACCCAGCCCCTAGGTGGCTACGGCTACCCAGCGCGGCCAACGGGCCTCATCGCCTCGGCCTTCCGGCCCAGCGACGATGCCACGCTGTTGCCTTTTCTGGTGCCCAGCAATTTCTTCGCGGTGGTTAGCCTGCGCCAGGCGGCCTTAATGCTCAACGATATTCACCACGACAGCGCGGCCTACCAAGACCTAATGGCCCTGGCCGACGAGGTGTCGGTGGCCCTGCGCACGCACGCCATCATCACGCACCCCGTGCACGGCCGCGTGTATGCCTACGAGGTCGATGGCTACGGCGGCCACGTCCTTCTCGACGATGCCAATGTGCCCAGCCTACTGGCCCTGCCCTACCTAGGCGCCATCCCGCCCAACGACCCGGTGTATCAGAATACGCGTCGCCTGGTGCTATCGGAGGCTAACCCGTTCTTTTATAGAGGCAAGGCGGGCGAAGGCATTGGCGGCCCCCACGTAGGCCCAGACATGATTTGGCCCATCAGCGTTATCATGCGCGGCCTCACCAGCACCGATGAGGCCGAAATTCGCGCCTGCGTGCAAACGCTTAAGACCACGCACGCGGGCACTGGCTACATGCACGAGTCCTTCCACAAAGACGACCCTAGCAAGTATACCCGCGCTTGGTTTGCCTGGGCTAATACGCTATTTGGCGAGTTTTTGTGGAAGGTGTACCAAGAGCGGCCGGCGCTGCTCGAGTAGCATTACAAGTTAACAAGCGCACTTTGCTTAGTGCTTTACTATTCCAGCCAAGTGCACTACTGCTTCGCTCCTACCGATAATAAATGGGTAGGAGTTCTATTTCTTTTAAGGCCTTCGGCCACTCATTTCTAGTTTTCGTTGTTACCAATTACAACGAAATCAACCCGCCTTATTTTGTCCGATACCGTTTCCCCCTACGCCGAGCCCTACGCTCTTGAAAAAGAGCTGCGCCGCGTGCAGGCCATGCTCAAGCTAGAGCAACAAGAAGACCTAGAGCAGTTTAAACTCAAAAATGCCAAGGCCAGCATCCAGGAGCGCCAGCAGCGCGGGCTGACCTGGTACCCCGTCACGATTACTCAAGAAGACGTGGGCTTCGGCGGCAAAGTCGTCATTGAGCTCGAGCGGCCAGCCGGGCAGCAGGGGCTGCACCTGTTTCAGGTGGGCAAAAATGCGGCCTTGTTTGGCAACGTGCCAGGCCGCGCTGCCACCGACCGGCCCACGCTGAGTGGCGTGATTACCAGCGTGCGGCGCAACAAGCTGCTGCTGGCTACTAGCAAGGAAGACCTGCCCGACTGGGTGCACGAGGGCGGCAAACTGGGCATCGACCTCACCTTTGATGAGGTGAGCTACCGCGAGATGGACTACGCCCTAGGTAAGGTAATGGGCGCCTACGGCGACCGCCTGGCCGAGCTACGCGACATCTTGCTCGGGGCCAAGCCCGCCCGCTTTCGCTCCGAAAAGGCCGACGATTTATTTTACCCTAGCCCCCTCAACGAGAGCCAGCTAGCGGCCGTGCGCCATGTGCAAGCCGCGCAGGATGTGGCCATTATCCACGGGCCGCCCGGTACGGGCAAGACCACTACGCTGGTGCAGGCCATTCTGGAAACCATCCGGCGCGAGCGCCGGGTGCTAGTGTGCGCGCCTAGCAATACGGCCGTGGACCTGCTGACTGAAAAGTTGGCCGAGCGCGGCGTCAACGTCATTCGCATGGGCAACCCCTCGCGGGTATCAGACCTTCTGCTCGAGCACACCCTCGATGCGCAGGTAATGAACCATAAGCGCTACGGCGAGCTACGCTCGATGCGCCAAACTGCCGAGCAGTACCGCGAAGAAGCCAGTAAGCACGTGCGCCACTTTGGCTGGGAAGAGCGTGAGCAGCGCCGCCACCTCAAGGAAGAAGCCCGCGCCCTGCACCAGGAGGCCGACGGCCTAGAGCGCTACATCACCGAAGACTTGCTCGACCAGGTGCAAGTGATTACTTGCACCCTGGTAGGCGCGTCAAACCGCAATATTCGCCACCTCACTTACGAAACGGTATTTATCGACGAGGCTGCCCAGGCCCTGGAGCCTGGCTGCTGGATACCCATTGCCAAGGCCCAGCGCGTGGTGCTGGCCGGCGACCACCAGCAGCTACCGCCCACCGTGAAGAGCGAAAAAGCGGCTAAAGAAGGCCTGCGTGAAACGCTCTTCGAGAAGTGCATCAAACGCCAGCCCGAATCGAGCCGCATGCTGACCGTGCAGTACCGCATGCACGAGCAGATTATGGAGTTCAGCTCGGAGCAGTTCTACGAGGGTCGCCTTGTGGCTGCGCCCACCGTGGCGCACGTGGGGCTAGAAGCGTATGACCTGCGCTTTGCCCCCGACCTGCCTGTCGAGTTTCTAGACACGGCCGGCTTCGGCATGCAGGAAATCACTATTCCTGAGAGCCGCTCTACGGCTAACCCCGAGGAAGCTGACTTGCTGCTCAAGCGCCTAGCCCAACTACTGGAGCCCTACGACGCCGCTGACCACGAAGAAGACCCGCTCAGCATCGGCGTCATTGCGCCCTACCGTGCCCAGATTAACTACCTCAAAGACGCGGTGGAAGAAAACGACGAGCTCAGTGGCCTGCTGCTGCACCGCCAGCTCAGTGTAGGCACCGTCGATGCGTTTCAGGGCCAGGAGCGCGATATTATCGCCATCAGCCTCACGCGCAGCAACGGGCACGGCGAAATTGGGTTTCTATCCGATATCCGCCGCATGAACGTGGCCATGACGCGGGCCCGCAAGAAGCTGCTGCTCATTGGCGATTCGAGCACCCTAGGGGCCCATCCGTTCTATAAAGCTTTTCTAGAGTATGTCGAGCGCATAGGGGGCTACCGCACCGCCTGGGAGCTCCAAGACTAAGCTCTTGTCCCCTCCTGAAAAATGGCCGGCTGCCCTAGGGTAGTCGGCCATTTTTATGCGCAATAGCTGCATCACAAAACTTCATATGCTATTCATTATCAATAATAAATAATTCACTATTCACTTTATTACTAAAAAAAGTTAGCTATCAACAAGCAGTACCATACGCAAGGCCAGGCGGCTGGCACCTATTGGCTTAAGCTGGTAAGCTGAATTTGGAAGGGAACGAGCGTAGCGTCGTAAAACTAACCTTAGCCATGGGCGCCCGTTTACGCGCCTACTGTAAAGCTTATTTTAATTTAATCCCCCTATCCTCACCATGGACGATAAACCCCTCGCCAAGCAAAACCACCAGGATGTGGTAAGCAACCCCAAAACTGAGCAGCTCGCGCAGCACAGCGACGATGGCTACGGTAAGTTTCTTACCAGCAACCAGGGCTTGCGCATCAACGACGACCAAAACTCGCTGAAAGGCGGTGAGCGCGGCCCCACGCTGCTCGAAGACTTTCTCTTCCGCGAGAAGATGACGCACTTTGACCACGAGCGCATTCCGGAGCGCGCTGTGCATGCCCGCGGCGTAGGCGCGCACGGCTACTTCGAGGCCTACGGCAATGCGACCGAGCTAACCAAAGCTCACTTTTTGCAGCCCGGCGTGGTAACTCCAGTATTCACGCGCTTCTCCACGGTGGCCGGCTCGCGCGGGGCCAGCGACCTTGCCCGCGACGTGCGCGGCTTTGCCGTGAAATTCTACACCCAAGAAGGTGTCTATGACTTGGTAGGCAATAACATGCCGGTGTTCTTTATCCAGGACTCCATCAAGTTTCCCGACTTCGTACACGCTGTGAAGCCGGAGCCGCACAACGAGATTCCGCAGGGTGCCTCGGCGCACGATACATTCTACGACTTCATCTCGGCCAACCCCGAGAGCACCCACATGCTATTGTGGGCCATGAGCGACCGCGCCCTACCGCGCAGCCTGCGCATGATGGAGGGCTTCGGCGTGCACACCTTCCGCTTTGTGAACGCTGAGGGCAAATGGCGCTTCGTCAAGTTTCACTGGAAGCCTATGCTCGGCACCCACTCGGTAGTGTGGGACGAAGCTCAGCAGATTTCGGGCAAAGACCAGGACTTTCACCGCCGCGACCTGTGGGCTAACATCGAGATGGGCGCCTACCCCGAGTGGGAGCTAGGCGTGCAGGTAGTAGAGGAAGAAGATGAGCACAAGTTCGACTTCGACATTCTGGACTCGACCAAGCTTATCCCTGAAGAGCTGGTACCAGTGCTGCCTATTGGCAAAATGGTGCTTAATCGCAACGTAGACAACTACTTTGCCGAAACTGAGCAAGTAGCCTTCTGCCTCAGCCACATCGTGCCGGGCATCGACTTCTCCAACGACCCGCTGCTGCAAGGCCGCCTCTTCTCGTACCTCGACACTCAGCTCAAGCGCCTAGGTGGCCCTAACTTCCACGAGATTCCGATTAACCGCTCGCTGGCCCCCGTGCACAACAACCAGCGCGATGGCCACATGCGCCAGACCATCAACAAGGGCCAGGTGAGCTACGGCCCCAACCTGCTCAATGACCAATATCCTAAGCAAGCCAAGCAGAGCGAAGGCGGCTTCTCGTCGGTGTATGAGCGTGTAGAAGGTCCCAAGATTCGGCGCCGCAGCAAGAGCTTTATCGACTTTTACAGCCAGGCTCGCCTGTTCTGGAACAGCCAAAGCACTGTTGAGAAAGCGCACATCGTCAAAGCCCTACGCTTTGAGCTGAGCCACGTGCAGACCGACTGGATTCGGGAGCGCACGCTGGTGCAGCTAGCCCAGGTAGACCACGACCTAGCCAGCCGCGTGGCCGAAGGCCTAGGCATGGACGTGCCCTCGGCCGAGGGTATGCAACTCAACTACGGCGCCATCGGCGCCGATGACAAAGCCGCTGATTTCCAGTCGGGTCCGGTTAAGGCTAACGTCGGCAGCTCGCCGCACCTAAGCATCGCCACCGACAGCCCTATCAACAAGGGCAAAGGAAGCGTGAAGACCCGCCAGATTGCTATTTTGGCTACCGATGGAGCTGATGTAGCTGCTATCAGCGAGCTTATAAAGACCTTCATGGAGCAGGGTGCCCAAACGGCCATCATCGCTACCCACTTAGGAACGATAAAAGGCCAGGATGGCACGCAAATCCTCGTCAACTGGACGTTCCAGAGCACGTCGTCGGCCTTGTTTGATGCCGTGTACGTGGCGGCTGGTGCGCAGAGCGTGCAAAAGCTGAAGCAGGACTTTGACGCCGTGCGCTTCCTCAACGAGGCCTTCCGCCACTGCAAGCCCTTGGCCGCTTCGGCCGAAGGCGTGGAGCTACTGCAAGCCGCGGCTTACCCCGGCGCAGAGGGCATCTTGAAGGCCGAAGGCGTAGTGACTAGCCCCGATACCGACGTGGCTAAGTTGACTCAGGAGTTTGCCGCCGCCATCAAGCAGCACCGCTTCTGGAGCCGCGAATTGGAAGCTGTACCCGCCTAGGTGCCGGTTTTTGAATAACTGCAATCCCCCGTCTCCCGTTAAGTGAGGCGGGGGATTACTTATGCAGTAGCTTGCAGCCACTGCCGGGCGGGCCACTTACGCAGCTAGCGTAGTTGGCTGCCGCCCCTACCTTTGTTTACACACCAACCCCCACCCCACCCTATGGCCGCCGTTGCCCAAAATTCCGTCGTAACGCTCACCTACGACCTATCCGTCACCGACGACAACCAACAAAAAGTACTGGTTGAGCAAGCCGAAGCCGAGGAGCCCATGGTCTTCCTGTTTGGCCACAGCGGCCTGCCCGAAGAGTTTGAGCGCCAGCTCGATGGCAAAAACTCGGGCGATGACTTCAGCTTCTCGCTTACCCCCGACCAAGCCTATGGCGACTACGACCCACAGGCCGTAGTGCAGATTCCAAAGCAGGTATTCGAAATCGACGGCAAAGTCGATGACCAGATGCTGGAAATCGGCAACTACCTACCCATGGCCGACAACGAGGGTAACCACATGCAAGCCAAGGTAGTAGAGGTTGGCGACGAGATGGTGACTATGGATTTTAACCACCCGCTGGCTGGTATGGTCATGCACTTCGATGGCAAAGTAGTCGAGGTGCGCCCCGCTACCGCCGAAGAGCTTAGCCACGGCCACGTGCACGGCGAAGGCGGGCACCAGCACTAAGCTCGGCTACAACACCTAGCTACATACGCAGCGAGAACTACTTGTTAGGCAAGTAGTTCTCGCTTTTTTTGTATCCTCACCGACCTAGGTGGGTATCTACCTGCTTTCTTTTCATGATGTTTTTTCCCTGGCTGGTAGCTTAGCCGCATTGCTCGCCATCGCCTACGTGCCGCAGGCTCGCAGGCCTACAAAACCAGCAGAATTTCCTCGACAAGCCGCCGCTTGCTACCCACTTATATTATGTCTTTCTGGGTACCTGCCTGTGGGCAGTGTACGGGCTACCCACTGGCGATATGCGCGGTACTGACCTAGGTCGATTCTGGCAGATATTATCTTATGTTTAAAATTTAGAACCAAGCTAACCGAGCCCAGTTAGTGGGCGGCGGGGCAAAGAGTGCCTAGGTAGCAGCGCGGCCGCTACTTTTACGGCATCTTTCTTTCACTCCTAGCCTCTGCGTTTGCTCATGTCGTTGCCCAATGCCCCAGCCCCCACCCTGCAAGACCAGGAAAAACAGCTTGCCGCCGCCGCCGCCCTGCGCTGGGTGCGCGACGGCATGATACTGGGTTTGGGCACCGGCAGTACCTCGGCCCAGTTTATTATTCAGCTAGGGGCGGCCGTGCAGGCGGGCCTACGCGTGCAGGGCACCGCCACCTCGCTGGCCAGCGAAGCGCTAGCGCGCCAGTTGGGCATTCCGCTCCTCGAGCCCCGGCGTGGCCTGCGGTTTGACTTAGCCGTGGATGGAGCCGATGAACTCGACTACCAATTACGCCTCATAAAGGGTGGCGGCGGGGCACTGCTGCGCGAAAAAACCCTGGAAACGGCCTCGGACTATCTGCTTGTGGTGGCCGACTCCTCGAAGCTGGTGCCCACCCTCGGCCGCTTTCCGCTACCTCTGGAGGTCGTGCCTTTTACCCTGCCTTGGGTACTCGATGCAGTAGAGAAGCTGGGCGGCGCTCCCGTGGTGCGCCCCGCCGTGGGCGACTCTAGTGCACTGTACCTCACCGACCAGCGCAACCATATCGTGGATTGCCACTTTGGCCAGATAGCTGACCCCGAGCGCTTGGCCCGGCAGCTAGAGCAGATACCTGGCATCGTGGAGCACGGCCTTTTCCTAGGTCTAGCGAAGGCCGCCGTCGTGATACAAGATGGCCAGCCGCAAGTGCTGAAGCCCGGCGAGGCAGCGCGGCCCGCTAGCGAGTTCACAGAGCTGCCCTAGGGCACTTCAACCAAGCTGCTTTTAGCAACCACAGCTACAAAAAAAGAGGCTTTCAGCACGTAGCTGAAAGCCTCTTTTACTATGACCACTTGGGCCTACCTAGGGAACACCTTGCCGCTAGGCATTAGCGGTGCAGGGCCTTCGCGGCAGCTTCGTCGAGAAACCACTCTAGGTCGCCGCTGCTAGGCTCGATGAGCTGCGCCGGATACTGCTCGATGTCACGGTCTTGCTCTAGTATTTGCTGCACGGCTTCGGCCTTGCCGGCACCGTAGACCAAGAAGGCCACAGCACGGGCCTGGTTGATAAGCGGAGCCGTGAGCGTGATGCGAAACACCTGCTGCTCGGGCAGCCATACCTCCTTCACCCCAACCGTTTTATCGTGCAGCACGGGCGTATAGGGGAATAGTGAGGCTGTGTGCGCATTATCGCCCAGGCCAAGGAGCACGAGGTCAAATTTGGCTTTTTTCTCGCCAAAAAATTCTTCGATATCGACGCAGTACTGGGCGGCGGCCTCGGCGGGCTTCAGTTCGGTATCAATGTCAAATACCTGACTCGAACGCACCCCTAGGGGGTCGAACAAGGCCTTTTTGGCCATCAGGTAATTACTGTCAGGCGAGTTTTGAGGCACGTTGCGCTCGTCGCCAAAAAAGAAGTACGTCTGCTCCCAATTCACGCGCGAGCGGTAGGCGGGTGAGGCCAGCAACTCGTAGAGCTTCTTGGGCGAGCTGCCGCCCGACAAGGCCACCGCAAACCGTCCGCGGCGGGTCATAGCCTGCTCGGCCCGAGTCACAAAATACTCGGCCAGAGCGGTCAATACGTCGTCGGGCGTCGAAAAAATATGCAAATCCATAGAAAAAAGAGCTAGGAAACAAGATAGCTGGGTGAGGGACAGTAAGGGCAAGTAAGTACCTACGGGTGGTATTTCCTTGCCCTCCCGGCTTGACTTATTCCCTAGGTCAGTTATTTTTTGCTGTTGAGCGGGATGGTGAACCAGTGAAAGCCGTCCTTGGCCACGAGCGCCTCAGCCACTTCGGGGCCCCACGAGTCGGCCGAATAGTTAGGGAAATTCTGGCTCGAGCGGGTCTGCCACGAATTCAAAATTGGCATCACGAGGTCCCATGCTTCCTCTACCTGGTCACCGCGCATAAATAGCGTTTGGTCGCCGAGCATCACGTCGAGCAGCAAGGTTTCGTAGGCTTCCGGGGCCTGGGCCACGTAGGTGCCTTTGTAGTCAAACACCATGTCCACGGTGTTGAGCACCATGTCTACGCCAGGGCGCTTGGCCTGCACTTGCAGGCGGATGCTCATCTCGGGCTGGATGCTGATAACCAAGCGGTTTTTGCGCATCGTGTCCGCCATTTCGGGCGGGAAGATGGAGTGCGGCACATCCTTGAACTGGATGGTAATAATCGAGGCGGAGCGGTGCAGGCGCTTGCCGGTGCGCAGGTAAAACGGCACTCCCTGCCACCGCCAGTTGTCCACGAAAAACTTCACAGCGGCGAAGGTTTCAGTGTTCGACTCGGGGTCGGCACCGGGCTCCTCGCGGTAGCCGGGCACTTTCTCACCCTCTATCCAGCCGGGGCCGTACTGGCCACGTACGGCAGAATCGCGCACCGAGTCGGGCGTGAAGCGGCGCATGGCACGCAGCACATCCACCTTGCGGTCGCGCACTTCTTCGGCCGTGAAGTTCACGGGGGGCTCCATAGCCACGATGCACAGCAGCTGTAGCAAGTGGTTCTGAATCATGTCGCGCAGCGCGCCCGAGCCGTCGTAGTAGCCGGTGCGCTCGCCCACACCCAGCTGCTCGGTCACCGAAATCTGCACGTGCTCGATGGTGTTGCGGTTCCAGAGCGGCTCCATGATGGCGTTCGCGAAGCGGAAAGCCATGATGTTCTGCACTGTTTCCTTGCCGAGGTAGTGGTCGATGCGGTAAATCTGCTTTTCCTGGAAAATGCAGCCCAGCAGTTTGTTCAGCTCCTTGGCCGACGCTAGGTCGTGGCCGAAAGGCTTTTCGATAACAATGCGCGTGCGCTCTACATCAGTGGTAAGGCCGGCTTTGGACAGGTTTTCGGCAATAACCGGGAAGAAATTAGGCGCCACTGCCAGGTAGTAAATGACGTTGGCTTCCGTTTTCCAGTCTTCTTCCAGTTGCTTGATGCGGCTGGCAAATTCGCCATAGGTGTCCGCATTTTGCACGTCGGCAGCTTGGTAGTACACATTGGGTACGAAGCCCTGCCACTTATCGTCCTTGGCCTCGCCGCTGCGCGAAAACTCGTTGATATCCTTGAGCATTCGCTCGCGAAATTCATCGTCCGAAAGCTTGGTGCGGCCTGTGCCAATGAGGGCAAACTGCTCGGGTAGCCAGCCTTCGAGGTACAGGTTATAGAGCGCCGGTGCCAACTTGCGGGCGTTGAGGTCACCGGTGCCACCAAAAATAACGAAGATGGTTGGCTGCGATTTTATTTTGCTATTCATGTTGAATTAGTGCTTAAAAATCGTCTGTCATTGCGAGCGCAGCGAAGCAATCGCATCACAACGAGACGGCAATACAAAAGGCGGGCGTCAGTAACCGTACTGGTGCGATTGCTTCGCTGCGCTCGCAATGACAGACGATTTCTAAGCGCCTTTTCTACTCTTTCGGCACGGGCGGCTTCTGGTTGGCCTGCTCGCCGGCCGGCGACTCGGGGGCATTGCGCAAGCCCGTCCACTGGGTGTGGAAAGTGCCTTCCTTACCAATTAGCTCGTAGGTATGCGCGCCGAAGTAATCGCGCTGAGCCTGAATGAGGTTGGAGGGCAAACGGCCCATGCGGAACGCATCGAAGTACCCGATGGCCGAGGTGTACGCGGGCACTGGTAGCCCAGCCGCAATGGCGGCCATCGCTACGGCCCGGGCGCCACCAGCCGACTCCTGCACCAGCTTCTGCACGGCACCATCTAGCAGCAAGTGAGCCAAGCCGTTATCGCCTTTGTAGGCGTTATAAATCTCGTTCAAGAACTCGGAGCGGATGATGCAGCCACCACGCCAGATGCGCGCAATCGTCGCTAGCTTCAGGTCATACTTGAACTCCTCCGACGCCCGGCTCAGCATGTGCATGCCTTGGGCGTAGGTGATAACCATGCTGAAGTAAAACGCTTGCTCCAGTTGACCTAGGAGCTCGTCTTTGTCGCCAGCCAGCTGCCCGGCCGCGGGCAGGTACTGCTGGCCTAGCTGCTCGCGCAGCTTCTTGTACTTCGACAGGTCGCGCATCGACACGGCCGTGTCCACGGTCGGGATGGGCGCCTGAATGTCCATGGCTACTTGTGAAGTCCACTTACCGGTGCCCTTGGCACGGGCCTCGTCCTTGATGTCGTTGAGCAGCAGGTGGTCGCTGTCGGGATTTTGGAAGGCAAAAATGTCCTTCGTAATATCCACCAAGAAGGACTTGAGGCGGCCGTCGTTCCACTTAGCGAATACCTCGCCAATAGCCGCGTCGTCGAGACCTAGGCCGGTTTTGAGCACGCCGTAGGTTTCGGCAATCAGCTCCATCAGGCCGTATTCGATGCCGTTGTGCACCATTTTCACAAAGTGGCCGGCCGCGCCGGGGCCCATGTAGGCCACGCAGGGCTCGCCATTTACCTTGGCCGCGATGGCGTCGAACACCGGCTCCATCACCTTGTAGGCATCGGTGTCGCCGCCGGGCATCATGCTGGGGCCAAAGCGAGCGCCTTCTTCGCCACCGCTCACGCCCATGCCGAAGAAGTGCAGGCCTTTTGCGTCTAGGTCTTTGTCGCGGCGCTCGGTATCGGTGTAATAGGAGTTACCACCGTCGATGAGGATATCGCCGGGGCTGAGCAGCGGCGCCATTTCGGCAATTACGCTATCCACGATGGCCCCAGCGGGCACCAGCATCATAATAGCGCGGGGAGTTTTGATGCTCTTTACAAATTCGGCAGGGTCGCTAAAACCCTTCACAGGCTTGTCTTTGCCTTCCTGGCCGAGCAGGTCAATCTGCTTTTGGCTCTTGTCGTAGCCGGCTACCGCGAAGCCGTGGTCGGCCATATTCAGTAACAGGTTGCGGCCCATTGTGCCCAGGCCAATCATGCCAAAGGCGTATTCCGTGGGGGTGTCGCTCATCGGGAAATTAGAGATGATGAAAGAAAAAGAGGGTGTAAGGGAAAGCGCTCTAAAAATGCCAACCTAGGGTCACCAGATGGCTATACGTAAGAATGGCCGGCCGTTGGCCGATTTTGGCTAGGGCGAAGATGGGCCAGTTTTGACAAATGCCTGCAACTTGGGGAAGAATGCCCGAAAATCAGCTTCATACGCCGCGTAATTGCGGCGTAGCTCCTCGCCCGCCGTTTCCATGCCCGAGCCCGGCGAGGCCCGGCGACTCAGGCCCTGCAATGCCCGCGTGATACCCGCGATTTCGGCGTAGCCGAGCAGCCAGTTTTGCTGCACTAGGTAAGGGAAGAAGCGCTGCACCGGGGCCGGAAACTCGGCGGCCCGGCTAGCCAGCACGGCATACACGCGCTGGGTAAAATCACCTAGGGCTTCGCTGGAAAAATCCTGGAAGTTGCGCGCCAGAAAATGGTCGTACGCCATATCGGCCACTACGCCGGCGTACTTGCCATAGCCGGCTTCGCGCAGGCGGGCGGTAGTGCGGCGCACCACGGGGTGCTGGTCGGTGAAGGTGTCGATGGCCCGGTGCATCCGAATACCAGCCTGTACTTCAGGCAAATACTGCTCAAGCTGGCGACCAGGCACCGAATCGGCAATAAACTGGCCCAGCAGGCGGTCGGCATAGGCCGGCGCGGCAGCGTCGGGGCCAGCTAGATACAGGTGAGCCAAAAAATTCATAGCAGCCACGCCGGTCATAGTACCAGCGCTGAGGTAGTAACCGGGAAACTAGAAACCAGTTCGGCCGTAAGCACAACCTGCCACCGGGTAGTGCCCTAGGTGCTCCCCAGGTTTTTCTTCTTTATAAATTTCTCTCCCATGTCTGAATCCAAAACGCCCGTCACCCACGACCTAGGCAAGCTGTTTGAAAAAATTAAGGATGTACGCATCGCCATGCTCTCGACCTACGACGAGCAACACGCGCTGCACAGCCGCCCCATGGCTACCATCAAGCCCGATGCCGACGGCTCATTGCTGTTCCTCACCGACAAGGACTCGGCCAAGGTGTATGAGGTAAAAAAAGACAATCAGGTAAACCTGAGCTACTCTAACCCCAGCGACAACGTGTACGCGTCGATATCGGGCACGGCCAGCGCCTACCGCGACGAAGCCAAAATTGCGGAGCTCTACACCGAAGACATGCGTGCTTGGTTCCCCAAAGGCAAAGAGGACCCGAGCATCATGATTTTGAAAGTTACCATCGACAAGGCTGAGTACTGGGATTCGCCGAGCGGCGTGCTGTCGCGCGCTTATGGCTACCTGCGTGCCGTAGCTACCGGCGAAGGCAGCGACTCGAACGATGTGAACGAGCACGCCCAAGTGGTGCGCTAGTTTCGTTTGCCGTTCTTACTAACGGCTATCATGCCGGCGAAAGAAGCATCTTGTGCAAAAAGCTAGCTGCGTATTCGCAACGAAGCACGCCAAATGTCTCCTTTGTCAGTATACTAGATTTAAAAGGCTGGAAGCAATTCCAGCCTTTTTTTGTAGGCTTAGCAGTAGCCCTGTGTCTACTCCTGAATTCATGCTCACAACCATTACCATTTTCACCCTGCGGCCCGGCCAACGGCGCTGGGGCCTGGCCCAGATGGGCATCTCGCCCCGCTTGCTGAAGCAAGTGCCAGGCCTGCGTTTTTTTCAACTACTGGGCAGCGGCGCGGCCAATGGCTTTGGCTTCTTGCCCAACCTGGACCGCTACGGCTTCCTGGGGGTGTGGGACTCGGCCGAGGCCGCCACGGCTTTTTTTGCAGCGCATGCACTGTGGGCCGACTACCAGCGCCGCAGCCGCGAAACCTGGACAGCCGAACTGGCTCCGCTACGCTCGCACGGGCTCTGGAATGGCTTAAACCCATTCGACTACCCCACCGACGCCCTAGGTACCGGCCCCGATGCCGCTGGGCCGGTAGCGGTGCTCACGCGGGCCAGCATCCGGCTGCGGCGGGCCTGGCGGTTTTGGGGCTTTGTAGAACCCACGAGCCGGGCGCTGGCCGAGGCGCCGGGCGTGCGACTAGCTATTGGGCTGGGCGAGTTGCCGCTGGTGCGGCAGGCCACTTTTAGCGTCTGGGATTCGGCCGAGGCCATGCAGGAATATGCCTACCGCGATGTGCGCCACCGCGAGGTTATTCAGCTTACGCGGCGCGAAGGCTGGTACGGCGAGGAACTATTTGCCCGCTTTCGGGTGCTAAGCAGCCGGGGTACGGTAGACGGCCAGTCGCCCTTCACAGGCGAGATAGCCGAGACCCCGGTGCTGAAAAAGGCCACCTAGCTCAAACCCTATTCCGGCCCCGCCCGTATCTTCGCGACCACGATATAAACCTTATCTATTCACTCTCTACTGCCCTTTTTGCCATGCGACAGTACGATAACCTAGACGACGACCTCGACGACGACGATAACCTCGACACATTTGCCCGCACCGGCGGTGCCAAAACCCGAGGCTCGGGCGAGGACCAACTCTCGGCCAAATACGCCGACTACCTGATGTGGCGCGACACTGGCTCCTCGCACGACGAAGCGCTGGACCTAGCCGCCATGACCGAAGAAGAATTCACGACCGCCGAAGCTGCCGAAGACCCCGACGGCGCCAGCGGCCTCAGCCCTCTCGACGACGATGACGACCTCGACGCCGATGACGACGAGGATGAGTTCGGCGGCAGCAGCTCACGCAGCCGCGGCCGCGGCGATGACTACGACAGCGACTATTAATCGCTAGGTTTTGAGCTACCAAAAAGGCCCCGCTACTCAGTTGAGTAGCGGGGCCTTTTTGAAGGTACCGTTCGGTATTTGAGTACTATAGGTAAAGTAACCGAACTATAAAAACACGTTTGTCATACGGAGCTTGTCGAAACATCCGGCTCACTTCATTGGATTACACTTCTAACGTGCTCAGCCAAGATTCTTCGACAAGTTCAACATAACCTAGGGGTTACTTCTTCCCAAATACTCGCTGCAAAATAGCCGTACCCTGTGCGGCCGGGTTTTGGCGGATTTTAGCTTCCTGCTGGGCTAGCAAGATGAAGAGGCCATCCACAGTTTGGGCCGTCACGTAATCGGTGAGGTTGTTTTTGGCCGGCGTCATCAGCGGAATTTTGTTGTAGCGGTCGATGAGCTTGGCGTAGGCAGCATTGGCGCCCACTTGGTCGAGGCTTTGCACGATGCTGGGGCGCAGGGCGGCGGTGAGGGCGGCTTCCGAGTTCTTGCGCAGTAGCATGGTGGCGGCGTCTTTGCTACCGCTGGTCACGAGCGTGAGGGCATCGGTGAGAGTAAGCTGTTGTACGGCGTTGAGGAAGATATCTTTAGCAGCGGGCGCGGCCACTTCGGCGGCGCGGTTCATCAGGTTAGTGGCCTGCTCTACAGCAGCCTTGCCTAGCGGGCCTGGCAGCGCGCCGAGGGTAGTAGCCACAAGCTGCGCATCGGCCGGGAACGGGATGCGGATGTCGTCATTCAGGTTGAAGCCATCTTTTTCGGAGGCGAAGGCCACGGCCTTCGTTACGCCGGTGGTCAGCGCCTCCTTCAAGCCGGTGTTGGCTTCGGCTTCGGTGAGGGGCACCACGGGCGCGGGGGCCGGGGTAGCAACAACGGCAGGCTTGGCGGTAGTAGTCGTAGCCTTTTTGGTGACAGTCGCTTTTTTGGCGGCGGGCTTGGCTACGGCTTTTTTAGTGGTGGTCGTTTTTTTGGTCGTGGTGGTTTTGGTTTGGGCTACGGCTGGCACGGCGGCGAGCAAGGCCAGGGCTAGTAGGAGATTTTTCATATAAATCAGGAGGAAAAAGGCGGGCTCAAAAACCAGACGGCTCGTATAGCTGTCCTGCAAGCACCGCTGCGCAAAGTTGCCTACAAAACCTTGCCAAACTCCGCACTACCCCCTCATGGACGTTGAAATCATGACCATCGGCGACGAGCTGCTCTACGGGCAGGTCGTAGACACCAACTCGGCCTTTATGGGCCAGCAGCTCGGCCGCCTAGGCCTGCGCGTGCGCCAAATAACGAGCGTGAGCGACCGCGCCGACGAAATAGTGGCCGCCCTGGACCAAGCCCGGCAACGCGCCAAAGTCATCCTGACTACCGGCGGCCTAGGTCCTACCAAAGACGACCTCACCAAGCACGTGCTGGCCCGCTACTTTGGCCGCCAACTGGTACTACACGAACCCACGCTGCACCATGTAGAAGAGATTTTTCGGCGCTTCAACCGCCCCATGCTCGACGTGAACCGCCAGCAGGCCATGGTGCCCGAAGGCTGTGAAGTGCTGCACAACGCCGTGGGCACCGCCCCCGGCATGTGGATAGAAGACCAGGGCACCGTATTTATTAGTATGCCCGGCGTGCCCTTCGAGATGAAGCGCCTGATGCAGGATGAGGTGCTACCTAAGCTTCAGCAAAAATTCGATCTCGCTCCTATCGAGCACGTCGTCATTATGACGGCTGGCCTAGGAGAGTCGTTTCTGGCCGAAAAAATCAAGGACTGGGAAGCCGCCCTGCCGCCCAATATCAAGCTGGCCTACCTACCCAGCCTAGGCAGCGTGCGCCTACGCCTCACTGGCACTTCTGATGGCCAGCCCGACCTACGCGACCGCATGCTGGCCCTGCTGCCCGAGCTGCGCGAGCGCATCGGCGAGTACATTTTTGCCGAAGAAGATTCGCCCCTTGAAGTTGTAGTCGGCCAAATCCTGAAAGCCAAAAACTGGCAACTCGGCACCGCCGAAAGTTGCACCGGCGGTGCAGTAGCCGCGCGCATTACGAGTGTACCAGGTAGCTCGGCCTACTTCCGCGGCAGCGTGGTAGCCTATGACAATGATATCAAAGAAGCCCTCCTAGGTGTGAATGCCGAGACCCTGGCCCAGCATGGCGCCGTGAGTGAAGCCACCGTGCGCGAAATGGCCGAAGGCGCCCGCGCCCGCCTAGGTTGCGATGTGGCCCTGGCTACCAGCGGCATCGCTGGCCCAGGCGGTGGCACGCCACTCAAGCCGGTGGGCACTATCTGCATCGCCTGCGCCACCCCGAGCGGTACCGTGAGCCGGCAGATTAATATCGACCGCGGTCGGCAAACTAACATCGAATACACCGCGCAAGCCGCCCTTATTTTGCTGTGGCAGCAATTGGCGGGGCATAAAGAGGCAGCGTTGCTGAAGGTGTAGTTTGACTGTAGTAGCGTATCACCTCCCCTAACCCCCTCCCCAAAAAAGAGACGGGAGCTACGGGAGAAGCAATACAAGCGTATTAACAAAAAAGGCTTTCAGCAAATGCTGAAAGCCTTTTTTGTTAACGGAAGTCGTCAGGTTTTCCCTCTTCGCAGAGAGAGACAGGAGGTGGAATACCTATGCCCGAGGGGCACCAACCTAGGCGGCCACCAGCACCGGCGCTTCGGCCTGCGCTACCACTGGCGCACCGGCTAGTATCTCCTCATTCGCGGCAGCGGCGTACTTCTCGAAGTTGTTTACAAACTTTGCCGCCAAGGCATTGGCCGCTTGGTCGTAGGCGCCCTTGTCGGCCCAGGTGCGGCGCGGGTCGAGCAATTCGGTCGGGATGCCGGGCACCGCGCCCGGTACTTGTACGCCGAACACAGGGTGCGGGCGAAATTTTACGTCGTCGAGTTGGCCAGTGAGAGCGGCCGTGATGAGGGCGCGGGTGTAGCTCAGTTTCATGCGGCTGCCTACGCCGTAGCCGCCGCCCGTCCAGCCGGTGTTTACCAGCCACACATTCACGGGGTGGTCGTCCATTTTCTGGCCCAGCATCTCAGCGTACTTAGTGGGGTGCAGCGGCAGGAATACTGCCCCGAAGCAAGCCGAAAACGTGGCTTGGGGCTCCAAAATGCCCATTTCGGTGCCCGCTACCTTGGCCGTGTAGCCACTCAGAAAGTGGTACATGGCGTGGCTTTTATCGAGCTTGCTCAGGGGCGGCAGTACACCGGTAGCATCGGCGGTAAGAAAGAAAATATTGGTCGGCACCGGCCCGATACTCGGCACCGCAATGTTGGGGATATAGTCGATGGGATACGCCGTGCGGGTGTTTTCAGTCACCGACTTATTAGCGTAATCGACCGTGTTGGTACCAGGCACGAAACGCGTATTCTCCACAATAGAGCCGAACTTGATGGCATTCCAAATTTCGGGCTCTTTTTCGGCGCTCAGGTCAATGACTTTAGCGTAGCAGCCGCCCTCAAAGTTGAAAATACCGCCTTGGCCCGGCAGCCAGCCGTGCTCATCATCGCCCACCAGGTGGCGGTTAGGGTCGGTGGAGAGTGTGGTTTTGCCGGTGCCCGAGAGGCCGAAGAATACCGCCGCATCGCCGTGCGAGCCAATGTTGGCCGAGCAGTGCATGGGCAGCGTGCCTTGCTCGTGGGGCAGCAGGTAGTTGAGCACCCCGAAAATACCTTTTTTCATCTCGCCGGCGTAGGCTGTGCCACCGATGAGAATCAGCTTCTGGGTGAAGTTGATGATAGCAAAGTTCTTTTGGCGGGTACCATCCACAGCCGGGTCGGCCTCAAAACCGGGCGCGCAAATAATACTGAAATCAGCTATCCAACTGGTATCTGCACCCGCTTCGGGCCGCAAAAACAGGTTATGGCAAAATAGATTATGCCAAGCCAGCTCATTGACGATGCGCAGCTTGAGCTGCGAGGCCGGGTGCGCCCCGGCATAGCCTTCCCGCACGTACAGCTCTTTATCTTCTAGGTAAGCCACCATCTTCTGGTGCAACTGGTCAAACTTATCAGCTCCAAACGGAATGTTGATATCGCCCCACCACACGCTGTCGGCCGTTTTTTCGTCACGCACAATAAAGCGGTCCTTGGGCGAGCGGCCCGTGAACTGCCCAGTGTCGGCCATTAATGCACCAGTGTCGGTGAGCACCCCCTCTTTGCGGTACAAGGCAGCCTCTACCAAAGCGGCCGGCGGCAGGTTAAGGTGAGCCTGAGCCACGCGGCGGAAGCCTAGGGGTTGTAAACGGCTTAGGATGTTGGCGGTATCTGACATAAACAAGGGATAACTGATAAGAAACTGTTTGGGTAATAGCTGGTGCGGGACCGTGGTGGACTATACCATGGCCCCACTAGAGCGATGGGCAGGAATTCTACTACAAGTATACGGTAGCGAATTTTATTTAGTAGCGAATATTCGCTACTAAATAAAATTCGCTCTTCATGCCTACTATTTTTATCCTACAAAAGCCTTCTCAGTTGGTTGCAGCCTGCTTTTTGGGGTTCGGAAATTCTTTTAAGGGTTTTGCCAAGACCTACCCCACAGTGATACAGCCACCGCAGCTACCTAGGTGCGAGCGGGCGGCCCTACTTTTAGCCCCTTATTGCTTACCCCACCCTTATGCTGAACCACGGCCAAGTTGTCCGTCTCATTTTTGGCTTGAAGCTGCGCGAGCTGCGGCAAGAGCGCGGCCTCTCGCCGGCCGAGCTAGCGCGCGCCTGCGATATGAGCATCAGCTACCTCAACGAGATTGAGAAGGGCAAGAAATACCCCAAGGCCGATAAAATATTGAGCCTGAGCAAGTGCCTCGACGTGCGCTACGACCAGCTAACCTCCACCACGCTGCCGCGTCGCCTCGAACCCATTGCCGACCTGCTGCAATCGAAGGTGTTGCAAGAGTTTCCACTACAGCTCTACGGCCTAGAGCCGATGCAGCTGTTCGAGCTTATCGCCAACGCGCCGGCTAAGATGAACGCGTTCGTGAGCACCATCATCGAGATTGCGCGCAACTACGAGTTGCGCCAAGAGCACTTTTTTGTGGCCGCACTGCGCTCGTATAAGGAGATGCACGACAACTATTTTGAGGACCTAGAGCAGGATGCGCGCACCTTCGTGGCTAGCCACCAGCTCGCGGCCACTCCGCCCTTCGACCTAGGCCGGCTCGAAGCCATCCTGACCCAGGACTACGGCTACACCATCGACCGTACTACGCTGGCCGGGCACCCGGTGGTGCAGGCCGGGCGGCTGCGCTCGGTGTTTCGCCCCGCCACCAAAACCCTGCTCATGATTCCGACCTTGAGCCGGGGCCAGCAGGCATTTGTCCTAGGTAGAGAATTAGGCTTCAATTACCTGAAGCTGAAGGAGCGACACTATGCCAGCCCCAATCCGCTGGAGCCCCGCTCGTTTGAGGAGGTGCTCAACAATTTTCGCGCCTCCTATTTTGCCAGCGTGCTGCTGATGGACGAAGACAGCCTAGTGCGCGACGTGCGCCAGTTGTTCGCGGCTACCACCTGGCAGCCCGCGAGCTGGCTGGCCCTGCTCACGCGCTACGAAGTGAGCCCTGAGATGCTGATGCAGCGCCTCGCGGCCTTGCTACCCAAGCATTTCGGGCTCAATAGCTTATTTTTCTTGCGCTTCGACCAGGCTACCACCGACGCATCTTACCGCCTTACCAAAGAGCTGCACCTCTCGCGCCTGCACAACCCCCACGCCAACGAGCAGCACGAGCACTACTGCCGCCGCTGGGTGAGCCTGCAACTGCTAGCCGGGGGCCGCACCCTCCCGCTCACCGGCCAACCCCACATACTGGCCGCCGCCCAGCGCTCGCAGTACCTAGGTACCCCTGACGAGTACCTGTGCTTTTCGCTGGCCCGGGTGGGCACGCCCACCGAGCCCGCCATGAGCGTCACCATCGGCCTGCACTGCGACGACAATCTGCGCCAGCAAATCGCCTTCCTCCCCGACCCCGCCCTACCCCTCATCACCGTCAACGAAACCTGCGAGCGCTGCCCCATCGCCGATTGCACCGTGCGCGCCGCCCCGCCCACCCAGGTGCAGCAAGCCGCCCGCCGCGCCACCTTCGAGGCTGCCGTAGCGGAGTTGGTGCAGGGGTAGCGCTACGCTTGAGGCAGCTGCCCCCCGAGCACTATCTGCTTGGTAGGTAGCTCCTCGTGGTAATCAGCAATAATCTTGTGTAGTATCTCCATGTCCTTGGGGCAGGCTTGGGCAAATTCTTGCCAGTTGAGTAGCACTACTTCGTCCGGCATCTCCACTACCGCAATAATGGCATCCCAGAGCGCATCCCAGCTTGGGCCATACCAATCAGGAAACCCTAGGTGCTGCTTGAAAGCTTGGTGAATAGCAACCTTGCTGTTGATTCCCGCTAAATCAATTGTTACGCTATTGCTCATCATGGCTGTTATCCTTTTTCCGTATTCTTTAGTAGTGCCGCTTCTTGTACCGGCGCAGGTTTAACGCAACACCTACCAGTTTAGCTCACAAAAAAAGGCAGGCTTCTCAGAGCGAGAAGCCGGCCTTTATTATGAGGTTACACCACTTTCCTACTGCGGGTAGATGGTTTGCACGGCCGTGATATCGCCAGCCGTGAAGCCTTCCCACGGCAGCACCGTGGCGTTCATCACCGACTTAGCATCGGTAGTGGGCGTGCCAGTGATGAAGACGCCCTGCGTCTGGTTGGTGTGCGTGAGGCCGTGGATGTGGCCCATTTCGTGGGTCATCGTAAACTCCTTATAGCTTGCGCTCAAGTAGTTGTACTTGGTGTTGATGGTCACCGTGTTGCCGGGGCGGCCGTTGGAGTAAGGCAGGTAGGCACGGGCAATCCAGTTTTCGTCGGCTGAGTAGCCTAGGTTCACCACGACATCGGCCGCGCTGCTGCTGGTTACTTCACGCAAGAACAGCTTGGTGCCATTCACCGCGTTCCAGTTGGTGATGCTGGCGCGGGTCGCCGTTTTCCAGTCGGCGGGCACGTCGGCATTGATGAAATAATCGATGTTGGTAACGTAGGTGTTCGCCACCAGGTAGTTCCAACGCCACTGCTCGCCTTGCGCGGTGCGGCCGGTGCTGGCCGCCATGCGCTCCTGGGCATCGGCCGCCGTAATCAGCACGTCTCCATCGAGCACAAAGGTCTTTTGCGCCTCGTTGTACACGATGTCACCGGCTTTCACGCCGGTCGAGGTAGCCAAAAAGGTCGTTAACTCTGCCACTGGCACGTTCGCTGCGCTGGTAGGCGCAATCTCTTCTTTGCTTTTCGACTCGCACGAGAACATCAGCGCCGCGCCAGCGGCCAGGCCCAGGGCCTTGTGCAATCCTACTACTTTGCGGCTCAAAATAGACTTCATCATAAGGGGGGTGGCTAAGAGATGAAACGTTGGTGAACTGTCGGCGTAAAAGCTCGGCTTTGACCAATTAGGTTCCGCGGGATGACCTACAGGACACTGATAGTCATGCAGCAGCGAGCCCTTATTTCACTGAATTCCTACCCAAAAACCGTGGGCAACCACCTGCCAAAAACCCGCACTTACTTCAAAGCGTCAACTTGGCGCGGCCTATATACCCAATTAGTTATAAGTACTTTATAACCTAGGTGCCGGTACAGAGCCACAGCGTCCCGAGCGCTGTCAGCCGGCCGCGGGTAGTAGTCCCGCCGCAGCCGGTAATTATTTTTCAGATTTATGTTACTTAACTGGCGTTAGCTGGGCGGCTAATCCCAGCAAACCCCTTGTTGCCTGGCCCCCCAAACAGCCCAAAACGCCAAATCACAAGGCCGTATCCAGCACTTCATCGCCATCGTCGGCCATGGTCTTGGCCAGCTTCTCAATATTAAGGCTACGGGCCGAAGCGTCGAAAATCTCGCGGTAGGTACCGCGCTTTTCATAGAGCTGCAGGTGGGTGCCACTTTCCACGGCTTCGCCTTTTTTCATCACGTAGATGCAGTCAGAGTCCACAATTTGGGCGAGGCTGTGGGAGATGATGACCACCGTGCGGCCCTGCTTGATGGCGTCGAGGCTGTTTTTGATTTGCTCGGTGGCGATGGCGTCGAGGCTGGCGGTAGGCTCGTCGAGAAAGATGATGGGCGGGTTTTTGAGGAACAACCGGGCGATGGCGATGCGCTGCTGCTGCCCACCGCTCAGCTGCTGGGCATCGCTCTGGTAGCCCCTAGGTAGGTCCAGAATCTGGTCGTGGAGGTAAGCCTGCCGGGCGGCTGCCTCAATATCGGCTTGGGTGGCGGCGAAGTTACCGTAGCGAATGTTCTCCTCGATGGTGCCCTTGAAAATGTGGTTTTTCTGGAGCACCAGCCCGATTTGCTGACGCAGGGCGTGGGTGTCGTACTCGCTCAGCGGCTGGCCGTCGAGCAGCACGGTACCGCCGTTGGGGCGGTAAAACTCGCAGAGCAGGTTGATAATCGTGCTTTTGCCTGCGCCGCTGAGGCCCACAAGCGCAGTGGTTTTGCCGGCCTCGATGGTCAGGCTCACATCGTGCAGGGCCGCCGTGCCGCTGGGGTACGTAAAATCGACATGGCGCAGCTCAAAGCGGCCGTAGAGGTGCGCGGGGCGTAGCGGGCCGGGGCGCTCGGTCTGGTCGTCGGCGTCGAGGATGGCGAAGAAGCCCTCGGCGTAGGTCAGGGCCTCGTTCATCTCATCGTAGATGCGGTGGAGCTGCCGAATGGGCGCTGACACGTTGTTGAAGAGTAATATGTGGAACATTATTGCGCCAATACTAATCTGTCCATCCAGCACGAGGTAAGCCGTGAGCACGATGATGGCCACCACCCCTATTTGCTCCACGAAGGTTTTGAGGCCGTCGTAGCGGAAGTTGGTTTTGCGGGTCGTGAGCTGGGCTTCCTCCAGCCGGTCTTGCACGGCGAGCTGCTTGTCGCCCTCGTAGGCTTCGCGCACAAAGCTCTTAATCACCACGATACTGTCGATGATGCTGATGAGACCGTGATTTTTCTCTTCGCGCAGGCTGCGCAGATTGCGGCGGGTACCGTTGAGGCGGTCGGCCTGCCGGTAGCTCAGCCAGAAGTAGGCCGGCAACACCGCCAGCGCCACCATGCCCACCCACTTATTGGCAAAAAACATGACTACCAGTGCCACGATGGCATTGGCAAAGAGCGGCAGAATGTCGATAAAGAAGTTTTGCACCAGCTTCATCAGGCTCTCCACCCCCCGGTCGATGCGGGTCTGGAGCTTGCCCGTCTGGTTGCCTCCTTCCGAAAAGAAGCCTAATTCGTACCCTAGGATTTTGGTAACTGCCTCCTCTGCTAGCGCGCCCGACACGCTGATGCGGATTTTCTCGCCGTAGTACTTCTGGCCGAAGGTGATGCCAGTATTAATCAATTCCTTGCCCAGGAGCAAGCCACTCACCCACAGCAGCATGTGCCAGCCTTCGGCCAAGCCCTGGCCCTTGTTGAGCAAGCCCTGCACCGTATCAACGGTGTAGCGCAACACAAACGGGTTGACCTGCGCGGCCAGCGAGCCCACCAGCGTGAGCAGCAACGTACTGATGACCAGCGAGCGGTAGGGCCGCACGAAGGGCAGCAAGCGCCGGATAATTTGCCAAAGGCTCATGGGCACGCAGGGCGAGGATGAGCCGGTTAGACGGGCACGACGGAAGGGAGGTTATTAAAAACCGGTCTGAGCACTGCCCTTGGGCAAGAAAATGCGCAAAATCCGGCTTGGACCGCCCTGAAAACAACGTGCGTTTTTACTTGCTACATACGAATTGGCGCGCAAGCGGAGTTAGGAGCAGCGTAGCAGGGCGCTACCGCTGGCCTGGCCAGTTGTCTTTCTCTCCTTTTATTCTGCTTTTCTTATGTTGCGGACTGCCCTCTTCATTACTGGTTTGGTGGGACTACTGGCTTCGGCTGCCGTGGCTGCCCCTACCACAAGCGAAGCAACTACCTGGCGCGGCCGGGGCTTCCGGCACCACCGCCCAAGCCAGGGCGACTACGTGCCAGTGTACGCCAGCTACCGCTACCACAGCCGTGAGCAGCGCGGTGTCTTTGGCTTCTTGCACCGCGGTAACCCCGCCGCCCGGCACCACAGCAAAAAGCCACTTAAGCACGGAAATAGTGGCCACAAGCACACCACGGGGCTGTTTTAGGATGTTTGAAGGACCCTCGATTAAGGGCTCTTACCGTTCTTTGAGTCATGAAAAAACTACTTCTCGGCACCTTCACTACTGCGCTAGTGGCAGTAGCCGCGGCTCCGGCAGCTCAAGCACAGTCTGTTAGCGTTGGCCTCAAGGCAGGCGGCACACTCTCTAATCTGGCCGGTGACCTCATCAGCCAGGACCTTTACAAAAACCGCTTCGGCTTTCAGGGCGGGGCCATGGTCAACGTGGGCCTGCTGGCCGACAACTTACTAGCACTGCAGCTTGAAGCCCTGTATTCGCAAAAAGGCTTCAACTATGCTCCCCAGGAATATTCGGCCTTACTGGGTACTTACCGCACCACTGGCCATGTGCGCTACAATTACCTTGATGTGCCACTATTGCTGCGGGTGAAAACGAAGGGCTTCTTCGTAGAGGCTGGCCCGCAATACAGCTACCTATTCAGCATCGCGGCTAGCCGTACGCAATCATATAACGGGAACGTCTTAGATACTACTACCGAGGGCACTGCCGACCTAGACCGTGTGAAGCGCCACGAGCTTGGGTATGCCGCAGGCCTCGGCTTCCAAGCTGAGTCTGGCCTACTAGCAGGCCTGCGCTACAACGGCACATTCGATAGCTACGCTCGGGATGGTTACAGCAACGACAAGTTTCGCAATGCGCGGCACTCCACATTTCAAGCTTACGTAGGCTTCATGCTCGGCGGCAAACTATAACTGCCTCTTACACCGGCTTGCGCGATACGCCAGCCTACGGCGGATTACCCCCTAGGTGGGGCCGAAATCACTGGTGCCAGCAACGTCTCGCGACCAGCCACCCCATAGCTTAGTACAACCGCGCACCTAGGCTATTGAAAGGCTCTTTTGGCATGCAAGAGAGCCTTTCAATAGCCAGCAAGCGAAGATTTTAGCGGGCGGATGGCCCCATTTTATGTGGCCATCCGCCCGTTTATGTTAGCTGCTACTATCGCGAGCAGCGGGGCCTATTTGGCTTTCTGCACCACGGCAATCCTGCTGCCCGGCACCATAGCAAAAAATCGTTTAAGCACAGAACTAGCGGCCGTAAGCACCCTACAGGGCTGTTTTGAGGCAGCAAAATCAAATCCTTTCCACGCCTTTACCCGTACGTTGAACCATGAAAAAACTACTTCTTAGCACCGTCGCTACTGCGCTGGTGGCAGTAGCGGCGGCTCCGGCCGCCCACGCACAATCGGTTCGTTTTGGCCTCAAGGCTGGCGCCAACCTCTCGAATCTTTCGGGTGACCTTACGCAGCAGGACCAGTACAAAAACCGCTTTGGCTTTCAGGGCGGTGCCATTCTCAACCTAGGGTTGGTGGCCGATGACTTCCTAGCTCTTCAGCTCGAAGCTTTGTACTCGCAGAAAGGCTTCAAATACGCCGATCAGCAGTACACGTTCCTGAACAACACTATCCGCAACACGGGCAACGTACGCTACGACTACCTCGATATTCCCTTGCTGCTACGCCTTAAGACGGGCGGCATCTTTTTCGAAGCAGGTCCTCAGTATAGCTACTTGCTGAATATCAGCACTAACCGTACGCAGACCCTAAACGGCAATACCGTAAACTCTGTTAGCTCGAACACTTCTGACCTCGACCGGGTAAAGCGCAGCGAGCTAGGCTACGCCGCTGGTCTAGGCTTCCAGTCTGAGTCAGGTTTCCTCCTCGGGCTGCGCTACAACGGTGCCTTCACCGATTTTGCTAAGGATGGCTACAGCAGCGACGAGTTTCGCAATGCGCGCAATTCGGCCTTCCAGGCCTACGTGGGCTTCATGCTCGGCGGCAAATAAAACCCTACCTAGGGTCTATTAATTATATAAAAAGGTCCCTCCTGACTAGCAGGAGGGACCTTTTTTAGGTTTAGCAAGCAAATGACTTAGCTCTCGGTTGGCTTGGTTTTCATTTTAAACTTGCCATCCTTGGCTTTCAGCTTGCCATCTTTCATGCCGTGGCCGTGGTGGCGGTTGGCAGCGAGGGCGGTGTACTTAGTAAACTGGTCGGGCGTCAGCACTTGCTTGAGCTGGTCGTCGTACTTGGCCCGGTTGGCCTGCATTTGCTCGCGGGTGGGGCGGGTGCTAGCGTCGGCCCGCAGGGTTTGCATTTCCTGAGCGCGGGTGGCCATAATTTGCTCTACTTTGGCTGATTGGTCAGCGCTCAGGCTTAGCTCTTTTCCAAGGCGCTTGGCCTGGTGGCTGGCCATTTCCTGGGGCGAGCGGCGCTGATGCTTCTCATGCTGAGGCGCAGCAGTCTGGGCGGCGGCGCTGAAGGAGATGGCAACAACAGCGAGCAGGGGCAACAGAAACTTTTTCATAAAAAAAGATAAAAAGAAGTGGAAGGGTTAAAAAAGAAAACGTGGATTTAAGTGGGTGTTGGCCAGTTGGCAGCTACCTAGCGGCGGTAGCTATTTTCCCAGCGGGCACGCTCTTGGGGCGTCACACGGTGGTTTTGGGCATAGCCGTAGTTGTGGGCTTCTTCCCAGTGGCGGCGCTCGAGACGGGTCACTTTATGGTTGCGCTCAAAGCCATAGTTCTGGTTGCGGTCAAAGCGGTCATCGGCCCGGCGCTCATCCCGGTCGTTGCGGTGCTGGGCTTCCCAGCGAGCACGCTCCCGGTCAGTTACGCGGTGGTTTTTGGCATAGCCGTAATTAAAATTGCGGTCGCCAGGGCCCGCAGCTGACCGGGAACGGTCGGGGGCAGCAAAGGCGCTAGTGGCCGTGAGTAGTACTGCGGCGAGCGTAGCGAAGAAGGCATTTTTCATGACAAGGAGTGCGTTGAAGCACTTAGTAAGCAAGTCGTTGTAGCATCTCAGCAGCGACTACCGCTGCTTGAACCAACTTATGCAAACCCCCGGCCGAAAATGGCCCCCACGCAAAAACTACGGGCGTATGCCCACCAAACCCCGACCAAAAGCCACGATTTCCAGACCTAGCCCGGGTAAGTATCCTATTGCCTGGGTTGCTACCTAGCCGCCCAGCGCCTAGGCTCAAGCCAAACGCCGCCCCTAGCTACCGCTATTGTGGTAGCCAGGGGCGGCGTTTGGCCGCTTTTCTTTCTGTACGTGCTGCCTAAACCGACCTAGGGGGCAAACAACGCCATCAACTAGTAGTCGTTATCAGATTCGAAGGAGTACTTGCAATTGGCAGCCCGGTAAGGGCTGCGGCAGCACCCGCAAGGGAAGTTGTGACACGGACACGCTACCCCAGGTAGGAGCCTTCGTTTCTGATGTAGTCCATGCTTTTGGAATTGCCCAATGCGAGGTAGGTGGTAAGTGAGGTTTCATAGGTAAAATGGGTGGGGAGAACCGGAGCCCTATTGCACCATAATACTTATTTATAGTACAAAGGGGAGAACAGAAACAAAGCAACTAAAGCCAATCAGGTCTTCCAATACCTATAAGTAGGTATTTATAAGGTTTTACTGCTTGCCCAAGCAAAGCTACTCGTTAGTTCCTAACTACTAAAGCACTTAGCTACCTTGGCGCCCTACTTTATTAACATTTTATAACGGCTCATTGGTCCTGGTTAAGGTGCCGCCAACCTTGGCGCACCAAACCCGGTTCACTTTACGGCTACCTTTGCAGCCACAAGCTCCCTCCCACTCTACCTCTCTCTTAATCCCCCCGACCTTTTTTATGGCCCGAGTGGAAATGACGATGCCCAAGATGGGCGAATCCATCATGGAAGGCACCGTACTCAAATGGCTCAAGCAAGTTGGCGATGCCATCGAGCAAGACGAATCGGTGCTAGAAGTAGCTACCGATAAAGTAGATACCGAAGTCCCTGCCCTGCATGCTGGTATCCTGGCCGAAATACTGGTGCAAGAAGGCGAAGTAGTGGCCGTAGGTGCCCCTATTGCCCGTATCGAAACGGCAGCCGGCGCCTCGGCGCCAGTCCCGGTCGAAGAAAACAATGACTTGGAAGAAGCCAGCGCTAACCCGCCCGTAGCCGACCCCGACAACATTCCGCCCTTGCCCACTGCCCCTCCCGGCCCGGCCGATGTTCCTTACCTGCCCAGCCCCGGTACGCCCATGGGTGTGCCTGCTCCGGCTGCTCCCACCAACGAGCACCCCGTGCAGGCCGGTCGCTTCTATTCGCCCCTAGTGCTCAGCATTGCCCGCGAAGAAGGAGTAAGCATGAGCGACCTAGAGCGCCTGCCCGGTACCGGCCAGGAAGGACGCGTAACCAAGAAGGATATATTGGACTACGTGGCTGCAGGCAAACAACCACTGGTACCTGCCGCCGCGCCCGCCCCCGAAGCAGCCCCGAAGGCCGCAGTGGCCCCTACACCCCCTCCGGCACCGGCGCCTGCTCCCGCCCCACAGGCCGCGCCCGCAGCTGGTCCCAGCGATCAGGAAGCCAAGCCCACCCCGCCAGCCAATAAGCCCGAGCCGCCCAAGCCGGCGGCACCCGCCGCAGGCGCTAAGCCTGCACCTTCAGTATCGGGCAACCAAGAACTAGTGGAGATGGACCGCATGCGCAAGATGATTGCGCAGCGCATGGTCGATTCGAAGCGCATTGCGCCCCACGTCACCAGCTTCGTAGAAGCCGACGTGACCGAGCTCGTGAACTGGCGCAATCAGCACAAGGATGCGTATAAGAAGCGCACCGGCGAAAACCTGACCTTTACCCCGCTCTTCGTGTGGGCCGTGGCCCGCGCTATTCAGGACTTCCCCAACATTAACGTGTCGGTGGACGGCGACTATATTGTTAAGAAGCGCGACATCAACGTGGGCGTGGCGGTGGCGTTGCCTTCAGGCAATCTTATCGTGCCGGTCATTCACAACGCTGACCAGCTTAACCTCAACGGCCTGACGAAGAAGGTAAACGACCTAGCTAATCGCGCCCGCATCAACAAGCTCACTCCCGCTGACCTAGAGGGTGGCACCTACACGCTCAGCAACGTAGGCTCGTTTGGCAACGTCATGGGCACGCCCATCATTATGCAGCCGCAGGTGGCCATCATGGCCGTGGGCGCCATCAAGAAGAAGCCCGCCGTAATTGAAACGCCCCAGGGCGACCTCATCGGCGTGCGGCAGTTTATGTTCTTGAGCCACAGCTACGACCACCGCGTGGTCGATGGCTCCCTAGGTGGCTTGTTCGTGCGCAAGGTGGCTGACTACCTCGAGCAGTTCGACCCCAATACGAGCATCTAATTTATGTGAGTTAGCCACACCGTCTGTCATGCTACGCAAGCGTAGTGTGACAGACGTTTTCGTTACGGCACCAACCATTCATGAAAAACATCCTTTTCATCGCGGCCCTGGTTATCTCCCTAGGTCTCATTGGGTTTCTCTACCAGCGCCTTAGCGCTACCGAGACTGCGCTCAAAGAAGCGCAGCAACACTTCAACGACTGCCAGCAGGTCACGTTTCAGCTCCAAAACCAGCTGAGAGCAGACGAAAAAAACGCGGAAGCCCAGGGGACCACCGCGCCTTCAGTTAGAAAGTAATGTAAAACGGAGTGGTATTCCGTTTCTGTTCGGCCAGCTGGCCAAACAGAAACGGAATACCACTCCGTTTTACGAGTTTACACTTAGGATTTTTCGCCCAGCAAGAGCAGCATAAATGCGTACTGCCGCGCCACATCGTGCAGGGCCTTGAAGCGACCCGAAGCGCCGCCGTGGCCCGCCTCCATGTCGGTGTGCATGAGTAGCAAGTTCTTATCGGTCTTGGTAGCACGCAGCTTGGCCACCCACTTGGCGGGCTCGAAGTACTGCACCTGCGAATCGTGCAGGCCAGTGGTAACGAGCATATTGGGGTACGACTGCGCCTTCACGTTGTCGTAGGGCGAGTACGAGAGCATGTAGTCGTAGTACTGCTTCTGGGCGGGGTTGCCCCACTGGTCGTACTCGCCAGTGGTAAGCGGAATGCTCTCGTCCGACATCGTCGTGACCACGTCTACAAATGGCACGGCCGCAATCACGCCTTTGTAGAGGTCAGGGCGCATATTTACTACCGCGCCCATGAGCAGGCCACCAGCGCTACCGCCCATGGCGAAGAGCTTGGCGGGCGAAGTGTACTTCTGCTTCACCAAATAATCCGAGCAATCGATAAAATCGTTGAACGAGTTGATTTTGTGTAGCATGCGGCCGTCCTCAAACCACTGGCGACCTAGCTCCTGCCCGCCCCGAATGTTGCAGAGCACGTAGGCAAAGCCGCGGTCGAGCAAGCTCAGACGCGCCGCCGAGAAGGTTGGGTCCATCGACGCACCGTACGAGCCGTAGGCGTACTGGAGCACTGGGCTGTTACCATCTTTCTTGAAGCCCTTTTTGTAGACAATAGAGACGGGGATAAACTTGCCATCGCGCGCCTTTACCATCAGGCGCTCTTCGGTATAGTTGGCCTTGTTGAAGCCACCTAGGACGGGCTGCTCCTTCAGCAAGGTTTGCTGGTGGGTAGCCATATTGTAGTCGTAGGTCGAGGCTGGCGTCGTGAACGAGGTATAGTTGAAGCGTAGTTGCTGCGTATCGAACTCGGGGTTGACACCGATGGTCGTCGTGTACGCTACCTCGCTGAATTTCAAATATTCGTCTTTCTTATCCTGCCACTTGATAACGCGCACTTGCAGCAACCCATCCTTACGCTCGTTGAGCACGAGGTAGTCTTTGAAGAGCTCCATCTGGGCGATGAATACCTCTGGGCGGGCCGGAATTACATCTTTCCAGTTCGTCTTGGCGGTGTTAGTGAGCGGCGTGCTCACAACCCGGAAGTTGGGAGCTTGCCAGTTGGTGTGCACATAGAACTGCCCGTTGGCATCCTCCACGTCGTACAAGTGGTCGGCCTCGCGGGGCAGAAATACCTTGAACTCACCCGTGGGCTTCGTGGCATCGAGGTAACGCACCTCCGACGACAGCGAACTGTGCAGCGTGATGAATAAGTATTTCTTCGACTTGCTGCGGGCAATGTGCGTGCTGAAGGTGTTGTCCTTTTCCTCGTACACCAGCGCATCCTGCTTAGGGTCGGTACCTAGGGTGTGGCGGTATATCTGGAACGCCAGCAGTGTCGTAACGTCCTTTTTAGCGTAGAAAACCGTTTTGTTATCGGCCGCCCACACGCCAGAGCCTTCCACGTTGGCAATCTTTTCGGGGTAGAGCTTGCCGGTCTTTAAGTTCTTGAAGCGCAGTGTGTAAAGGCGGCGGCTCACGGTGTCGGTGCTGAAGGCCAGCACCTCATTGTTGTCGCTCACCTCGTAGCCACCAATGGCGAAATACGACTTGCCCTTGCCCATTTCGTTGCCGTTGAGCAGAATTTCCTCGGATGCTTGCAGGCTGCCCTTCTTGCGGCAATAGAGCGGGTATTCGCCGCCCGCCTCGTAGCGCGAGTAGTAATAGTAGCCGTTGTCGCGGTAGGGCACCGACTGGTCGGTTTCCTTGATGCGGCCGCGCATCTCCTGGAACAGCTTCTCTTCGAGCCCTTTCACCGGGGCCATCTGCTGGTCGAAATAAGTGTTCTCGGCCTTGAGGTAGTCGAGCACCTGCGGGTTTTCGCGCTCGTTAAGCCAGTAATAATTATCAGTACGCGTGCCGTTGGGCGACACGAGCTGCTTGGCCTTAATAGTGGCCACGGGTGGTTGAGACATAGTAGTGGTCGTAGTGGCCTGTGCCTGCGCGGCAAGGGCCGCCAGCGTACCTAGGCAGCCAAGCCAAATAGTAGGAAGTACGTTCATGGGCAAAATCGCGGTGAGTAAGCCCAAATAAACGACTAATAATTCGTTCTTCTGTCTTATTTCCTGCCATACCCCCTACAAATGAAAGGTCATTTTTATAAAAAGAGAAACCCCGCTACACCATGCTATTGCAGGCGTAGCGGGGTTTGCTATTAAGACAGGTTGGAACCTACAGCGCACCTAGGGCTTGCTCCAGCGCCGCAATTTTACCTTCGGTGTCGGCTAGCTTTTGGCGCTCGCGCTCCAACACGTCGGGCTTGGCATTGGCCACGAATTTCTCGTTGCCTAGCTTTTTGTTTACCGAGTCGCGGAAGCCCTGGGCGTACTCCAACTCCTTCTCAATGCGCGCACGCTCGGCAGCCGCATCCACTTGTATATCGAGCGGCACAAAGAACTCGGTGCTACCCTGTACAAAGCCGACGGCACTGGCTGGCGCCTCGCTCACAAATGATAAGTCACTGAGGTTGGCAAGCTTGCTGATGAGCGAAGCATACGCTTGCACCTCAGCCGGCGCCTCAGTTTTCACGGCTAGGGCCACCTGCTTGATGGGCCCGATGTTCTTCTGGTTGCGCACGTTGCGCACGCCCGCCACAATGGCGAGGGTACGCTCCATCTCAGCCAGGGTGTTGGCGCTATCGGCCGGGGCCGTCACCTTGGGCCAATGGGCCACGCACACGTAGTCTTTGGGGCCGCGCTCGGCTAGCTCGTGCCATAGCTCTTCCGTGATGAAGGGCATGAACGGATGCAGCAGTTTGAGCAGCGTTTCAAGGAAGTCGACGGTGGCGCGCAGCGTCTCGGCATCAATCGGGTGCTGATAGGTTGGCTTCACCATTTCGAGGTAGTACGAGCAGAAGTCGTCCCACACCAATTTGTATACCGCCAGTAGGGCGTCGCTCATCCGGAACTTGTCGAAGTGCTCGTCGAGCACCGCCACCGTTTCGGCTAGCTTGGCTTCAAACCAGCTCACGGCCTGCGCATTGGCGAAGGGCAGCGAGTTGTCAACCTCCCAGCCTTTCACGAGGCGGAAGGCGTTCCAGAGCTTGTTGTTGAAGTTGCGGCCCTGGTCGATCAGCTTCTGGTCGTAAAACAAGTCGTTGCCAGCGGGCGACGAAAACAGCATGCCCGTGCGCACCGCGTCGGCGCCGAAGTCGCGGATGAGGTCGAGCGGGTCGGGCGAGTTGCCGAGTTGCTTGCTCATCTTGCGGCCCTGGGCATCGCGCACGATGCCAGTCAGGTACACGTTCTTGAACGGCACCTCCTTGCGGAATTCCAGGCCGGCCATAATCATGCGCGCCACCCAGAAAAACAGGATTTCGGGGGCCGTCACCAGGTCGTTGGTCGGGTAGAAATAGCTGATGTCGGCGTTGTCGGGGTCGTCGAAACCGTCGAACACCGAGATGGGCCACAGCCACGACGAAAACCAAGTATCGAGTACGTCCTCGTCCTGGCGCAGGTCGCTGGTTTGCAGCTCGTTGTTACCGCTTTGCTCACGGGCTAGCTCCACCGCTTCGGCCTCATTCTGGGCCACTACAAACGAGCCATCGGGCAGGTAGTAAGCCGGAATGCGCTGGCCCCACCACAACTGGCGCGAGATGCACCAGTCGCGCACGTTCTCCATCCACACCCGGTACATGTTCTTGAACTTGGGCGGATGCAGCTTGATGGTATCGTTTTCCACCACTTCGAGCGCGGGCTTGGCGAGGTGCTCCATTTTCAGGAACCACTGCAAGCTCAGCTTGGGCTCAATCACGGCACCGGTGCGCTCCGAGGTCTGCACGATGCTGGCGTATTCCTCGATTTTGTCGAGCAGGCCAGCTTCCCCTAGGTCTTTCACGATGTTGCGGCGGGCCGCAAACCGGTCCTGGCCCACGTACAGCTCCGCCTTCTCGTTCAGCGTGCCGTTATCGTTCAGAATATCGATAACTGGCAAGTTGTGCTTCAAGCCCAGCTCGTAGTCGTTCAGGTCGTGAGCGGGTGTCACTTTCAAGGCGCCTGTGCCGAAGTCCACCGTCACGTACTCATCCTGAATAACCGGGATTTCGCGACCTAGGAGCGGGATACGCACGCGCTGCCCGGCCAAGTCCTGGTAGCGCGGGTCGGTGGGGTTCACAGCCACGGCCACGTCGGCCATCACCGTTTCGGGGCGCGAGGTAGCCACCGTGAGAAAGCGGCCGGGCTGGCCTACTACCTCGTACTTGAGGTGGTACATCTTCGCCTGGGTGTCCTTCGGAATCACTTCCTCATCCGAGATGGCGGTGCCGCCCAGCGGGTCCCAGTTTACCATGCGTACCCCACGGTAAATCAGGCCCTTGCGGTACAAGTCCACGAACACGCGCAGTACGGCCTCGGTCAGCTTGGGCTCCATCGTGAAGCGCGTGCGGCTCCAGTCGCAGGAGGCGCCGAGCTGCTTCAACTGCTCCAGGATTATGCCGCCGTACTTCTCCTTCCAAGCCCAGGCATGGGTCAGGAAATCTTCACGGCTCAGGTCCTTCTTATTGATACCCTGCTCCTTGAGCATGGCTACTACCTTGGCCTCGGTGGCGATGCTGGCGTGGTCGGTGCCGGGTACCCAGCAGGCTTCCTTGCCCTGCATGCGGGCGCGGCGCACCAGCACGTCCTGAATGGTATTGTTGAGCATGTGGCCCATGTGCAGCACGCCCGTCACGTTGGGCGGCGGGATGACCACAGTATAGGGCTGCTTGCGCGGATTGGGTTTGGCTTGGAAAAAGCCCTGCTCTTGCCAGCGCTGGTACCATTTGGCTTCAACGTCGGCGGGCGAATAGGTTTTGGCGAGGGACATTAGGTCGGGGGTCTGCTACTAGGTAGCAAAAGTACGGCAGCCTAGTAGCTGTTAGTCCTAACAACTGAACTAAGCCCCTCGCAGCTTAGCCAAATTCAATGCAAATTGTTGTTCGAGCGCTGATGCTGGTAATGCGTTAGAACCGCCTAGCGCTTCAATGAATAGAAGCGCCCCTAGCTGTAGCATGAGCCAATTTCTCTCTCCTATTTTATCACCGCTTTGTTGTGCATTCGCAATCTCTGTATCGTACAACAGGCTACTCATTAACCGACGTTCTAAGGTTGCGATTTTCTGCACCTGCTCAGTTTCGCTGCCAGTTTGATAAGTATCACGAATGGTATTAGCACACGCTTGTGCTAACTCTTGTTGACCAGCATCCGCAAGAAGTTTCCATTCAAGAGCCAACGTTAATTCTATCCATGTCCAGAGGTTGTAGTTGCCCTTGAATGTGATGTCGCTGAGCAGCTGGCACACTTGGAGACACAAAGCTGGCTGCTCCTGTACATATAACAGGTAGGCTAAGTTTTTTGCCCGTTCTAAAGGGTCAGAAGCCGTGGATTTGAAATTCTTGGCCAAGCTATTTGCTAAACGAGCGACCTTTGGCCGGTTAACCATTTGGGTAGCAATCACTGCAAATACCTCCCTCTTAGCTTCGATTGACGCTTCCATAAAGTAAAACCTGATTTTAACTTATAGCAAATTAAGGTGCAGGGCTTTTCTGCACTTGCTGCAAACTTGCATTACGATTCACTTAATACCCCTAACCCTCCCCCCACCCACCGCCGCGCGCGACGACCTCGACGGCCTGTTGCTCCTAGGTGGCCAGCCCACCGTTTAAGACTTAATATCTGGAGAAATATAGGATAATGCGAACGCAAAACGAGCCAGACAATGCGTAAGGAGTAGCACACCTCACCACTGCCTGGCTCACCTGTATCCATCACTTCGCTTTAGACCGGTGACCTAGGTGCCAGCAACCCACTTAGTCGAAGCTATACCGCCGGACAAAGCTTTATATGTTCCTTACTTCACCTCCAGCGTCAGGCCCGCCCACAGTAGGCGGCCTACCTGTGGGCCACCGTAGAGTTGGATGTTGCGGTCGTTGAAGAGGTTAGACGCCCCTATTTGCACGGCCGAGCTCAGCTTAGGCAACGCGTAGCCTAGCTGCGCATCGAAGGTGGAGTAGCTTTCGAGCTGGCCCGCAGCAAAGGGCGACTCAAACAAATGGCCCTGCGCCCAGCGGTAGTTGACGCTGTAGTTGAGGCCCTTCCAGGCTTCGCCCGATGCGCCTAGGTTGTATTTGTGCTTGGGCGTGTTGTAATAGGTCTGGAAATTCTCGGGCAAATTGCTCGTGTCGAGTACGTTTAGGCTGTAGTTGCCAGTCAGGTTCAAGGCGGGGGCAACAGCGTAGGTGAGAGCTACCAAGCCACCCATGGTGCGCACCTGCTGCGCGGCGTTGGCCTGCACTTGCAGCACGCGGGTATCGCGGGTGCGGTCCTGGAAGGGTTGCGTCGTGCGGGACTCAGCTACTATCTGGGGCACTGTGGGCCGCGAGCCATCGCGGTTGCCCAGCAGGCGCACCGAGCCGATAAAGTCGTTGTACTGGCTGTAGTAGTAGTTAACATCTACCCCCAACTTCTCGAACAACAGCCCTTTGTAGCCGCCCTCCAGCGTTGCCACGCGCTCGGGCTTTAGGCGCTCGTAGCTCACGGCGTAGGCGTCCAGGGCCGCGGTAGGGTTAGCACTGGTCAGGATGCGGCCGAGTTGCGTGGCGGCTGCGGTGGAGTAGCCTTGGAAACCGTTGCTGATATTACCTAGCAGCAGCGCGCGCCCTAGGTCTAGGTAGAGGTACTGGCCCTGCTGCGTGGGCGAGCGGTACGCCTGGTTGTAGCTCACGCGGAAGTTGTGCTGCTGCTGCGCGCCCACCGAGTACACCGCAGAGGCCCTAGGCGAGAACACCGCCTTGAAGTTCTGGCTGCCATCGAGGCGGGCGGCTACGGTCAGCTTCAGTTTGTCTTGCAGCAGGGTTTTGGCTACTTGGCCATAGCCGCCGTACTCTTCGTTGCGCAGGCGCTTGCCATTGAGGTCGGCAAATAAATGGCCATCGGAGCCGAGGCGAAACTGCCGGTAAGCCCCGCCCACCACGATGTTGGCAAACGCCGGCCGAAACTCGTACTGCCCGCTAAAGTCCGTGAGAAAGGAGCTAGGATTGATGCGCGAGCCTACCCCGAGCGTGGGGTTGGTGCGCACTTGCTCGCGCAAGGCATCGAACTCGGGCGTGCCGGCCGCCAGCTGAAACGGGGCTGCTGCCGAACGGGCCGCCGCCTGCGCACCGGTTACGTCGCCCCCGTTTTGCCTCAAAACCGTATTGTATGTCCCAGCATAGGCCCCAAAGTAGCGCTGCGCATACGTCTGGCCGGTGGCGCTGCGCGGGTCCGTAGCCGTTTGCATAAATGCCCCGGTGAAGGGCAAGTCATAAGAATCAGCCCCAAAATCCTGGGTCTGGTAGGCGCGCACAAACCAGCGGTCGCTGCGAAGCTCAAAGCGGTATTGGTTGGTAGCGAAGTTCTTGAGCCGGTAGCGGTTGGTGGCTTGGTAAGAAGTCGTGCCCTCGGCGCGCTTGAACTCGACCATCGCCTTGATTTTATCGGTCACCAAAAAGTGCACCGACGGCAGAATGCGGTAGAGCTTGGCCGGCGAGTCGGCGCCGATAATCTCGCGCTCGCTCCACCCTGGCATGAACACGGTTTGGCCATTGAGCGCGCCGCCGGTAGCCCCGAAGGTATTGCTCACATCACCGTAGCGGTTCACGGCATCGTAGCCTAGACCCGAACCAGCGGGGTTGTTGTTGGGCACGTAAGCTAGCGATTGCGCCGCCTCGTTGTCGGCAATCCAATCTTGGGCGCGGGCAAAGCTGCCGGAAATCTTAAAGGCCCACCGCTGACCTAGGCGCTGGGCGTAGCGCAACTGCCCATCCACGTAGTCGCGGCTGCCGCCACGCAGGCGCACGCTCAGCCCCTCGTACTTAAACGGGTCTTTGGAGGTAGTGAGCACCACGCCGTTAAAAGCATTGGCGCCGTACAGGGCCGAGCTGGGGCCGTAGAGTACCTCCACGCTGGCTACATCGACCTCGGGCAGCCCTAGGGCGTTGCCCGCGTTTAGGTTGAGGCTCGGCGACTGCGTGTCCATGTAATCCACGAGCTGCAACACCCGCTCCGAGGTGGTACCGTTGAAGCCGCGGGTGCTGATGCTGGCCATAAACAGGCCCGAAGTCGTCACGTCGATACCTTTGAGCCGGGCCAGGTTGGTAATCAGGTCGGGCGCGGTAAGGTTGGCTACCTGCTTGCTGTTAAGCTTTTCCACCGTCACGGGGGCTTGCAGGGCGCGCTCTTCTACCCGCGAGGCCGATACCACAACCTCGTTCATAAGGTTGGTCGCTTTGGGGAGCACTACGCGCAACGGCTGGCCCAGCGAGCGAATGGTATCCGAATGGGTTTCGAAGCCCACGAACTGCACCGACAGCACAAAAGGCAGCGTAGTTTGCCGTGAAACCGGCAGCGTAAATTTTCCCTCGCGATCGGTAGTGGTGCTTTGGAACGTGCCTTTGATGAAGACGTTAGCGCCGGGCAGCGCTTCGCCAGCAGCCGTTTGCACAGTGCCGGTGAGACTACCCGACTGCGCCTGCGCGGTGAGCGCTAGGCTGCTACAAGCGGTGGTCAAAAGGAGAGAAGTAGCAAATTGTTTCATAGTTGAGAGTTGCGGCGCACCCAACGGGCACACCAGGGTGAATGCGTTTGATTGACTTGGTGAAACAGAGTAAGTAATGAGTAAAGAGACAGCCAATTATCAATGCGGGTCAAAGATGCTATATAGCATAAGTTATAATACAATTTTTATAATATAATTTTTAATTATTTGAATTTAGCAATCGCTGGTTCCATGCAAATCCGAACCTAGAATTTGCACTTAACTTTGAATGTTAGTGACTTGTCTTGTATTGCGTATTGCAGACTGACGCCTGCTTCAACGGCCGAGGTAAACACTACTTTAGCAGTCCCAATTGCGTAGGTTGAGCGGTTGACGCAGCTCGCCTTGGCCAAGCACCGTCAGTAGCGGAATAGTCCGGGCATCGAATAACCCAGTAAGGATGGACCGCGACCTAGGGAAGGGCTTGGTGCACCCACGCACGCGCTGACCACCACTAGCGCCTAGTGCTACGTAGGTTGTTTCAAGCCCAGACTATCGTTTTTAGTAAGTATGCCCCTCACCTTCCCCCCTCCCACCGCCGCGCGTGACGACCTCGATGGCCTGCTGCTGCTCGGCGGTCAGCCCACCGTCGAGAATTTAGTAGCGGCCTATAGTCAGGGCATTTTTCCGTGGCCGGTGCCAGGGTGGCCGCTAGCCTGGTTTTGCCCACCTAGGCGAGGTATTTTGCGCCTAGGCACACTGCACGTGGGCCGCAGCCTGGCGCGAGCGCAGCGGCAGTCGCCGTGGCGCATCAGCTTCGACGAAGCTTTCGGGCAGGTAATGCGAGCGTGCCAAACCCAGCCGCGCCCCGGCCAAGACGGCACTTGGATAACGCCACAACTCGTGCGCGGCTACGAGGCCCTGCACGCCGCCGGCCACGCGCACAGCGTGGAGGTGTGGGAAGGCGACGAGCTAGTGGGTGGCCTCTACGGTGTGGCCGTGCGCGGCGTGTTTGCGGGCGAAAGCATGTTTCACCACCGGCCCAATGCCTCGAAGCTGGCGGTGCTAGCGCTGGCCGAACACCTGCGGACGGGGGGCAGCGCCTGGTTTGATATTCAACAGCTCACGCCGCACATGGCAGCGTTGGGTGCGGAGGAGGTATCGCGAGAGGAATTTTTGGCGCTGCTGGCAGCTGAGCAGCGTGCGGAACGACAGCTTTTTTGAGCATAAAAAAGCGTCTGTCATTGCGAGCAACGCAAAGCAATCGCATCAAAACGAGCCGTACTAGGTCAGCTCTGGTGCGGTTACTTCGCGTTGCTCGCAATGACAGACGTTAAAAAGCAAGCGAACGCTTACCCTACGCGGCTGTTTTGTGCAGCCACTGCTGCTTCTGAGTCAGGCGCTCGCGAGTTTCGCGGTGGTCGGGGTCATCTACGCAGCAATCGACGGGGCACACAGCGGCGCACTGAGGCTCCTCGTGAAAGCCTACGCACTCGGTGCATTTATCGGTCACGATGTAGTAGTACTCGTTCGATACCGGGCGCTGGGGGTCGGTACCACCAACCTGCTTACCATCAGCCGTTTCTACTTCTTTGAGCTTAGTACCATCGGCCCAGCGCCACTGGGCGCCGCCCTCGTAGATGGCAGTGTTGGGGCATTCTGGTTCGCAGGCACCACAATTGATGCACTCATCGGTTATCATGATGGCCATTGCCGTCGTCTCCTTATACTAGTGAATAATTTTGCTGGTCAAAGCTGCCCTGCTGTACGTAAAAGCACAGCATCTGGCCGCTTCGAACCCTCAAAAGTACGGCCCATCCTGGCTCGCCGCTACTCCTTTCTATGCTGAATCACGCTTCCCGCCTCGCCGCCTTCGCGGCCCTAGGTCAACGCCTCGCTACCCTCACCGAAGACGAGCTAACTGATATTGCCGCCCGCGCCCGCAATCGCAACGGCTGGTTTGACCTGCCCAACGTGCGCACCGCCATTGCCGGCATCGCGCACCAACTCGAAGAACCTAAGCTTTCGCAATGGGCCGGCCGCTACCGCGCCGAGCCCGAGCAGCCCCGCCAAGTAGGCGTAGTAATGGCCGGTAATATTCCGCTCGTGGGCTTCCATGATATGCTGTGTGTGCTGCTGAGCGGCCATACGCTACTCGCTAAGCCCAGCAAAGACGACACCGTTCTCATGCTCTGGATTGCCAAGGAACTAACCGAAATCGAACCGGCTTTTACCGAGCGCATCAATTTTGTGGAGCGGCTCAATGCGGCCGATGCCTTCATCGCCACCGGCTCGGACAATACGGCCCGCTACTTTGAGTTTTATTTCAAAAACAAGCCCCACCTCATCCGGCGCAACCGCACTAGCCTAGGTATCCTCACGGGCCACGAAACGGCCGAAGAGCTTGCGCAGTTAGGCCCCGATATTTTCCAGTACTACGGCCTAGGCTGCCGCAATGTGAGCAAGCTTTACGTGCCCGAGGGCTACGATTTTGTGCCCCTACTTGATACCTTGCAGCCCTGGCAGCAAGTACTCAACCACCACAAGTACCAGAACAACTACGACTACAACAAAAGCATTTTGCTGGTGAATGCTGTGCCGCACTTCGATAATGGGTTCCTGCTGCTCACCGAGCGTGAGGCGCCGGTGTCGCCCATCTCGGTGGTGCATTATAGCACTTACACCCAGGAAATCGACTTGCTTGACCAGCTCACCAACGTGGCGGCTCAGACGCAGTGCCTCGTGTCGGCGGGCGGGCGCTACCCTGGCTCGTTTCCGTTTGGCCAGGCGCAGTACCCTGGCGTGGCCGACTATGCCGATGGCATCGACACCATGGAGTTTCTAGCCGCTGAAGTGTAACCAAGCAGCCCTTACATGAAGTATTGATGAATAAGTTTGCTGCCTAGCAGCCTTCCTACCAAGTCCTTTTAGCTTCTTCCGCATGTACACCCCTCCCACCGAACAACCCATTCAAACTGTTGAAAAGGAAGACATTCCGAACCTGAAGTTTGCGCCTGACGACGTGTTTGCCGACAACTTGCCCGAGCGCGAGCGGCGCTACGCTGAGGCCGAGCGCGCCTCCCGCCTCGGCAATGCCTACCACGGCAAGCTGGACATTTTCTTTCAAACTGCCGATGGCCAAACCAAGCGCGTGCAAACCGCTGTATGGAGCGCCCTGCCCGAATACCTCACCCTGAAAGCAGGTATTATGCTCCCGATGCGCGCCGTGCTTGGGTTCGACTTCTATTAATCGCAGATTTAGCGGATTTAACGGATGGCGCAGATACGCCTGCTTACGCAGGCTGACTAGGCCATCTATCCTACCCTGAAATAAAAAGGCTGCCAAGCAAGGGCAGCCTTTTTTGTTGGACACATTAGCCTAGTCAGCCTGCGTGAGCAGGCGTATCTGTGCCATCCGTTAAATCTGCGATTATAGGAGTGCTAGGGTGCGGGTGATGAGGCGGTCTACGATGTCGCCTGCGTCTTTGGCAAATTCACCGGTGGCGCGGTTGGCCACGATGGCGTTGAGGCTTAGTACTTCGTGGCCCAGCAGCTGACCTAGGGCATAGTAGCCGGCCGTTTCCATCTCAAAGTTGCTGAGGCGGAAATCACCCTCGGGGCTTTGGTGACGGAAGTTTTGGAGGCGCGTCATGTAGTCGGCCGTGCGTAGGTCGAGGCGCAGGCGGCGGCCCTGCGGACCGTAGAAGCCGGGGCAGGTTACGGTATTGCCGATGAGCAGGTCAGCGGCCAACTGCTCGCGCAACAGGTCAGAGCCGCGCACTACGTAGGGCGCAAAAGGCAGACCTAGGGATTGCTGCAAGTCCTTGGCCACCTGCGTTTCTAGGCCGGTTTCCATGAAGGGGTAGAACTGCATCAGGCTATCGAGGCCTACGGCGTGCTGCGTGGCCAGCAGCGAGCCCACTGGCACGTCGGGCTGGAGGCTACCGCTGGTACCTAGGCGAATGATGCGCAAACTCAAGCGCTCCTCGTGGGGCCGCACGGTACGCGACATAAAGTCGATGTTCACCAGCGCATCCAACTCGTTCATCACGATGTCGATGTTGTCGGTACCCATGCCGGTGCTCAGCACCGTAAGGCGCTTGCCGCGGTAGTAGCCCACGTGCGTTACAAACTCGCGGTGCACGCCCTCAAACTCAATAGAGTCGAAATGCTGGCTCACCTGCGCCACCCGCGCCGGGTCGCCCACGGTCAGAATGGTGTCAGAAATGTGGTCGGGCAGCAGATTGAGGTGATAAATCGTGCCGTCGGCGTTTAGGATAAGTTCGGATTCGGGAATCATGGGAGGGCTAAAAAGGGCATGCTGACCTTTTTGCCCGTATACGCAAAAAGGTCAGCATGACAAATTAAAAAATTGGCTAGGCTCTATACGAGGCCAAGCCCTGCGCCGGTGTGTAGTGATTGCTTATTTTCGGGTACGTGCCCGTGCCATCGTAAGGCCGCTTGTCGGGGTGCTCGGCGCAAGCCTCCGAGCAGGCACCATCCAGCAGTTCGCCGCAGCTTTCGCAGAGGGGTAAGTGCGCGTTGCAATGCGGGTTGGCGCAGTTGATGAGGCGAGGCGAGGGCTGCTGGCAGTGGTGGCAGCGCGAAATGACGGTCGGATTCACCGTGTTCACGTCTACCGCCACGCGGCCGTCAAATACATAGCACTGGCCATCAAAGTCTTCGCCACCAACTTCATGGCCGTACTTAATGATGCCGCCGTGTAGCTGGTACACATTTTCAAAGCCCTGCTCCAACAAATAAGCACTAGCCTTCTCGCATTTTACCCCACCAGTGCAGTACGTCAAGATTTTCTTATCCTTGAACTCCTGCAAGCGCTCGACGCGCTCGGGAAAGTCGCGGAAGTTCTCGATGTCCAGCGTTACGGCGTTCTTAAAGCGCCCTAGGTTGTACTCATAGTCCGAGCGCACGTCGACCACCACTACATCGTCACGGTCTTTTAACTCCTTGAACTCCTGCGGCGTTAGGTGCTGACCAGTTTTTTCGTGGGGCCGCACGTGGCGCAGGCTGCTGTGCACGATTTCATCCTTCAGCCGCACGTGTAGCTTCTGAAAGGTGTGGCCCTCTACGTCATCAATCTTGAACTCCAGCGCCGCAAAGCGCGGGTCGGCCTTCACGGCAGCCATGTAGGCGGCACAATGCTCGCGGGTACCCGACACGGTGCCGTTCAGGCCCTCGGCGGCCACGATGATGCGCCCCCGCAAGTCCAGGTCGAGGCACAGGCGATGGTGCTCGTCGCGGAACTGCTCGGGGTTCTCTAACGGCGTATAGCAGTAATAAAGAAGGACTTGATACATGATTTTAATTAAAAATTATGAATTAAAAATTATGAATTGTCGCCTCAGCTACTTGAGGTAGCAAGAGGCAATTTTTAATTCATAATTTTTAATTTTTAATTTAAACTTGCTTGGCTGGGTTGCCAAATACCGTTTGGTTGGCAGCCACGTCGGCTACGACTACTGAGCCAGCGCCTACGCGGGCTTTGTCGCCCACTTTCACGCCGGCTACCAGCACAGCGCCGGCCCCCACAAAGGCCCCAGTGCCTACGGTAGCCCCTACGCCTACCTGGGCGCCGCTGCCAAGCTGCGCATAGTCGCCGATAGTAGCTTGGCCTTCGACTACCGCATTGGGCCCGACCAGAATGCCTTCGCCGAGCTTGGCGGTGGCGGCAATCACAGCATTAGGACCCACGTAGTTGCCATGGCCTAGTTCGGCATGGGGCGACACGCTGGCGCGCTGGTGAATGCTGTTGACGGGCACTACCTCGTAGTCGTCGCGCAGCATCTTGGTGAGGCTGCGGCGGCTCGCGGCATCTTCGGTAGCCACGAATACTTCACACTTCTTGCCAAGCAGTTTCAGCAATTCACCGTCGTCGGTGTTACCCATCACGGGCACATCGAGTAGCTCGGTGCTGTGCAGTTTGGGGTCGTCGTCGAGTATGCAATAGACGACAACGTCATTAGATAAAAATGCATCCAGGGCGGCCGTGCCGACGGCCTGTGCGCCAAGAATGATAACGGGGTTCTCCATAAAAAGCAAAGTTACGCGCTGCGCGCACCAGTAAACAGCGCAACCGACCTATTAGCTCCCGGGTTCAGTCACCTAGGCCCAACCGACGCAGCAGGCGGCGGGCATAATCATTTTGCAGCAGCAGCCACAACAACCAGGGCAACAGCACCGCGCGGTAACGCAGCAGCGTGCCCAGATTAGGGGTACTTAGGCCAATGAGGCCGGCCAGCACTATGCAGTATAGCAGCAGCGCCAGCACCAGGGCCGGCGGCAGGCGGCCGGGTCGGCCGCGCACTACGGCGGTGGCCGCCAGCGCCAGCAGCCCCAGCAATACCAGGTTTTCTAGCCCAACACCCACATATCGGAGCGCTGCCGACTCGCCAAGCCAAGGGCGCACTAGGGTTTGGGCCGCAGCCAAGGGAAAATGGCTGGCCATGCTGCTCACTGTGGGGCGCAGGTCACTGTACTCTAAATGCGGGCGCCCCGCAGAAGTGGCAATACCGTGCACGTAATTTTCCCAAAGCTGGCTGGTAACGAAGGCCTTTGATACCGGCTCGCCGCCTACAGCCACGGCCAGCGCCGCGGCGAGCGTCATGCCAGCCAGCAGTACGAGGCCCTGCCCTCGCCACCCGGCGCGCAGCCAGCCCCGCCGCTCGGCCCACATTACCCCAGCCAGTGCCAGAAGGCTACCCAATAGGGGCAGCGCGAAGAAATAGCGCAGTCGCACGTGTAGCCACGCTAAGCCCCCTAGGAGTAGCCACCAGCCTAAACGCCGCCACCCAGGCAGGGGCGCCTCCTCATACAGGCTGCGGAGCACCATAGCCACTAACACTGCTCCACTACTCAGCACTAGCGTTTCTTTAGTAATACCCGCCGCCCACCATACAGTAGAAGGCCATACTAGAAAAGCCAGTACCCCCGCCCCAGCCGACGCGGCCGGAAATAGCCGAACCAGCGTGCAGACCAATAGCCAACAGCATATCAAACAGCCAACGCTTAGATAAACACTAGTGAGCCAATAACTTCCTAAGGAAGCCAGGTTTAATAAGCCTAGTATCTTAATAACAAAAAGCGTATTAGACCATTCGTACAGCACATATGGGAGTCCACCTCCGTGTAGTTCGTGGCCCTGCCACAGCGCCCAGGCTGCGCTCGGCTGCTCCCAAAATTGCGCCGTAACAAATTTTCCCCACCGAAGCGCAAAAGCGCTATCGGGCCCGTGAGGCAGTACGCCGGCCGCCACGCGCAAAGCCAGCGCCGGCAGCAGCCACCGCCGCAGGCCGGGTTCGGCTCGGCGGTACTCGCGGCGCAGCCACCACCCTAGGGCGGCCAGCGCCAGCAGGTTCAGCAAAATAGCAAGGGCTAGCTTCATCGGTTCACGCGCAGCCGCGCTTGGTCGCCGCCCACCAGCCGCCCCCCAATGGCGCAGTGCAGACAGCGCCGGGGCTGGCAGTAGCCCTTGTGCAAGGCCAATAAGCCCTGCGAGTCGGCAGCAGTGCGGTGCTCAAACCCTAGGTCCTGGTAAAGGTCGGTGTATTGATTGTGCTCGGCGGGCAGTTCGCTTAGCAGCCCTACGCTGCTCTCGACTAGGTCGAGCTGGCCCGTGTGGCGAGCATATGCCACTCGCAGCGGCACCACTACATTGATGATTAGTAATTCGATGCTACTCTTGCCTAGGTTCGGAACCTTGCTGGCCCGGCCGGGCCGGGAGTGCTGCTGCCAGTAGCTTGGCGCCGGTGCACTAGCAAAAAACTTGCCGAGCGCCGCTACGCTTTGCGCCGTGAGCAGGGCATCGAACAACGCCGGGCGCCGGTGCAGCAGCCCTACTAGCTGCCCCAGCCGCACGGCCGGAAAGTTGGCAGGCCGTAGGCGGAGGTAGTTCCACTCGTGGGCGGCCAGCGCAGTGGGCCCTAGGTCATATTTATGGCGCAAAAATGCGTATTCCTGACGTAAGTCACGCAGGTACTCATCGCCAGCTGTTTCGTCGTTTTCAACCAGCATTCCGGCTTGCCCAAATAGCAACGCTTCGAGTTGGCGCTGGTCGTGGCGGTGGCGGCGCACTAGTGCCAGCGGCACGGCTTTGGCGAGGCGAGCCAGGGGCTCGCTGTTTTTTTGGAAGCCAAAAGCCGCCATCAGGGCGTGGTAAGTAGTAGCTTCCCAGTCGTGGCCTAGGTGCTCGTGCAGGGCCGCCAAAACATCGGCCTTCTGCTCTACGCGCTCCAGCAGCGTGCGCTCGGTCATCATCGTGCGCACCAGCATGGGCACTTGGCTGAGCAGGGGGGCGCAGGGCAGCGGGGCGGCGGGCGGCGCTTGCAGCAGGGCCTCGTAGCGGCTGAGCAGGTCGGGGGCTAGGCGCGGAGCCAAAACCAGCACCGGAATGAGGCTGCCATTAGTACGGTGCACATCGGCATCGGCTTGGTGCACTACGTGCAGTATTACTTGGTCGTACTTGGCATCGACTTGGTGATTGTGCCGCTGCCAGTCGCTGGCGCGCAGGTGGATTTCTACGGCGCCGCTCCATTCTACCTCGCCCAGGCGCAAGCGGGCATTGAGGAAGTCGGGGCCCGCGTCGGCATTGCGCTGGCCGGGACGCAAGACCTGGATTTCCTCGCCGGCCGTGGTGCGCAGGTCACTCTTAGCGAAGTACTGGTGCTGCCAGACGTAGTGGAGAAAATCTTCTTTCATAGAAAAACGGGCACCTAGGGCAGTTCTCCCGCGCTAATGCTCCGTAAAAGTAAAACGCCCTGCTTCGGAGTGAAGCAGGGCGTTTTAAAAATCTGCACCTAGGCAGTAAGCGCTACCGTTGGTGATTAGCGCAGGTCTACCACCTTCACGCCCGGATACTGGGCTTTATCGAAGGCAAAGGTGCTGGCCGTGACGGGCACATTGGGCTTGAAGTTCTTGAGGGTGAAGGTCGTGCGGGTGCCATTCTTCTTGAAGGTCTTCACGCTGTGGATGGCTTTGTCGGCCGTCCCCACGATAATCTGCACCTTGAACACGTCGTTTTTGCGGTCTTCCGGCGACAATTCGATGAGGTCGCTAGCCACGCCCGCATCTTTAAGCGACTTCACGTAGGTGTATTTGTAGCCTTTTTTGTACATGGTGTACATCTGGGCCGGCGACATATCCTGGTTGGTGGGGTCCGACTCCGAAACGTTTACCTCGTTCTCGTTTTTGAGGTACGTCCAGGTGTTTTTGCCATCGTTAAGTACTTCTTGGCCGTTGGCTTTGAGGTGATATTTCTGGCCACTCACGGTCACTTCGCCGTTGATGTTCTGCTTGAGCTTGGCGGCGGGGTTTTCTAGGGTTTGAGTAAAGCCGGCCTGAAACGACTTGAGAGCCGTGTATTTAGCGCTCACAGCATCGAGAATTTTACCAGCTTTAGGGTCTTGCTGCGCGGCGGCGGGCAGGGCTAGGGTAGCGGCCAGCGCCAGCAGGGAAAATTTCTGAGTCATAGTAAAGTAGAAATCCAGCTGATTGGAGCCAGATAGACAGGCATACGCAAAAGCAAGGCCAAAGTGTTTAAAAGCAATTTGGACTCTGCAGGTCCGAGCGGGAACGTAGCAGCATCTGCGCGGGAGTAAGCCCGGTGCGGGCTACCCTCAAACGGGATGTTGGCTTCGCTTCCGCTCAGACTCACAGAGTCCAAGCCGTTTATTTTATCGTGTTTAGTAGCTGCTCTAGCTGGTACTCGTCGGGGATGAGAACGGCCCGGGCCTTGCTGCCCTCGAAGGGACCCACAATGCCGGCGCGTTCCAACTGGTCGACCAGGCGGCCGGCACGGTTGTAACCCAGCTTTAGCTTGCGCTGAATGAGCGAGGTAGAGCCCTGCTGGTGCAGCACGATGCAGCGGGCCGCCTCCTCAAACATGGAGTCGCGCTCGCCATCGTCGAAGTCCTGGCCGCTGCCTTCGTCGCCTTCGGCGCCAGCTACTTCCGGTAGCAGGTAGGCATCGGGGTAGCCCTGCTGCTCGCCGATGTAATCGCACACCCGGTCAACTTCGGGTGTGTCGATGAAGGCGCACTGCACCCGAATGAGGTCCGAGCCCGCCGAGAACAGCATGTCGCCCTGGCCAATGAGCTGGTCGGCGCCACCGGTATCCAGGATGGTGCGCGAGTCGATTTTGCTGGTCACCTTGAAGGAAATCCGGCAGGGGAAGTTGGCCTTAATAATACCCGTAATGACGTTCACGCTCGGGCGCTGGGTAGCCACGATGAGGTGAATACCGATAGCGCGGGCCAGCTGCGCGAGGCGTGCAATGGGCGTTTCTACTTCCTTACCAGCCGTCATCATGAGGTCGGCCAGCTCGTCGATTACCAGCACGATAAAGGGCAGGAAGCGGTGGCCCTTCTTGGGGTTCAGGCGCCGCTCCACAAACTTCAGGTTGTACTCTTTCAGGTTGCGGCAGCCGGCTTCTTTCAGCAAGTCGTAGCGCCGGTCCATCTCCATGCACAAGGAGTTCAGCGTATTCACCACCTTTTTGGTATCGGTGATGATGGCCTCCTCGGTGTCGGGCAGCTTGGCCAAGAAGTGGCGCTCAATCTTATTGAAGATGCTGAGCTCTACTTTCTTGGGGTCAACCAGCACGAACTTTAGCTGGGCGGGATGGCGCTTGTAAAGCAGCGAAGCCAGAATCACGTTCAGGCCTACCGACTTACCCTGGCCCGTGGCACCCGCCATCAGCAAGTGGGGCATCTTGGCTAGGTCGGCCACAAATACCTCGTTGGTAATAGTGCGGCCAAATGCCACTGGCAGGTCCATTTCGGAGCGCGCAAACTTCTCACTGCCCAGCACCGAGCGGATGCTTACCATCTCTTTTTTGGTGTTTGGCACCTCGATACCGATGGTACCCTTGCCCGGAATCGGAGCGATGATACGGATACCTAGGGCCGCCAGGCTCAGAGCAATATCATCTTCCAGACTCTTGATTTTGGAGATGCGCACGCCTGCCTCGGGCACTATCTCATAGAGCGTGACCGTAGGGCCGATAGTGGCCTTGATGCTGGCGATGGTGATGCCATAGTGCCCCAGGGTTTCGACGATGCGGTCCTTGTTGGCTTCCAATTCCTCCTTGGTTACCTGGGCTTTCGCTACGCCGTAGTCGTTGAGCAGCTCTAGGGTCGGAAACTGGTATCGCGAAAGGTCAAGCGTGGGGTCATAGTTGACGTCCGGCATGGTGTCGGCGTCTTCTTGCTCGTCGGCCACGGCCGCAATATCGGCCCCGGCGTTGGGGTCGAGGTCGTCGCGGCTAGGCACGGTTATTTCCAAGCTAGTGCTTGGTGCTTGGTGCCTAGTGCTCGGGGTGGGCAGCGGCGCGTCGCTATCGGCAAGGTCAGCCAGCGAAAGCGGCGTCGGGATGCTGGGGGCTGGCTGGGCTACTACTTCGGGCTCAGCCTCAGGCAGTTCGAAGGAGAAGGCTGGCCCCGCCGCCACCGCGGCTGGCAGAGTTACCGGCGCGCTCAGTGCCGTGGTAGCTAGCGCGATGGGCGCCCCTACCCCACTCACCAAAGACGGCTCAGCAGCAGGTTCGTCGGCGGGGGTGGCAGCTACTTCAAAGCTTGGCCCAGCTAGGGGGACGGGGGCTTTGAGGGCACTGGGGCGCGGCGCGGGCTCAAATTCGGGCTCGCGGGTAGGTAGCAGCTCTAGGTCTTCTTCATCCTCAATGGCCTCACGAGCGGGCGCTACTATTGGGCGAGCGGCCGCTTTAGGAGTGGGCGCGGCGGCAGCGGCAGGCATTGGGGCCGGTTCTTCGTCTAGCTCTTCGTCGGCTTCGTCTCTGCCACCTCGACCTAGGTCGAGGTCTAGGCTAGTGATATTGAAGAAGAATACCACGAACATGAGCAGCCCAAAGGCCAATAGTAGCACCGTGCCCCAGCCGATGAGCGATTGCAACCAGAAGGACATTTCGTAGCCCACGCTGCCACTGAGCCAGTCAAAGCGATGAGCCTCTACTGGGTCGGTACCGGGCTGCTCCATTTGCACTACCACGTAGCCAAGCAAAGTACTGGTCCACAGCATCGTAAACAAGCCCAGCGCCAGCACGTAGCTTACCGAGCCCTTGGCCCGCCGAAACACGATTTTGTAGCCTAGGAAGAAGACTATCGGAATCAACGCGTAGGCCGACAGGCCAAAGCCCCGGTAGATGAGCTTTTCCGACAGCCAAGCCCCGAGCAGACCTAACCAGTTGCCCGACTCTTGGCCGGCTTCCTTCACCGGAATGGTACCTAGGGCGGCCACCACGCTTTGGTCGGCGCGCCCGCTGAACAGGAAGGAGGTAAACGCAATGGTGAGGTAGAGCGAGCTGAGCAGCAAGCTGAACCCCACCATGAGGTGAAAGCGCCGGTCGCGGAGCAGGGCCAGCACATTGCCAAGGCCAGGGCGTGGGCCCGTGCGGGGCGGCTTGGGGGCCGCCGCCGGGCGGGCAGGAGCGCCGCCCGCGGGCCGGTTGCGGGGCGTAGCAGCGGCGGGGCGGGCAGCACTGGGCGCCGCCGCGGGCGGCGCTCCCACGGCCGGGCGCGGGGTATTGCCCCGGGGGCGCGCAGCCCCGTTATCGGGGGGCGCCGCGGGGGCCGGGCGATTGGTGGCAGCGGGGCCACTCGTCGGATTTTTGTAGTTATTAGAGGCCATGCGCGGGGCAAGCGTAAAAGTCAAATCTACGCTACGGGCCGCGGTTTTGAAGCACCTCCTAGCTTAGCTTTACCACCAACTAGGGTAACTACCTAGCTTTTATCTGCGCTACTATTTACTATACAATAGCCTTCCACTGCTGCATTTTTCTAATGCATACTTACCGCTTTACGCATTCTGATGGCCGCGAATACTTCCGCGCCGAGTACAATGAAACCGACCACTGGCTGCACGCTACCTGGAAAGGCGTGGTGACCACGCCCGACGGCCAGCACGGAGCCGCTGAGATGCTTCAGCAGCTCCATTTGTCGCAGGTACCCTATTTGCTCAATGACAACAGCCAGGTCCTGGGGCCGTGGTTCGACTCGGTCGATTGGCTCCAACGCATTTGGGCCCCGCAGGCCGAGCGGCTGGGCCTGCGCTACGTGGCCCACGTGCTGCAGCCCCACACCGAAGACGACCTAGGGCTGCTGCTTCAGCACAATCCATTTGCCGGCAAATTTGAGTTGCAGTTTTTTACCAGCCTCGCCGATGCCACCTCGTGGCTGCGCGACTGCCAGCGGCACGATGCCCAGCGTGGCTTGGCTCCCTTGCCACCCCGCACGCCGGGGGCGTAGGCAGCACTTCGCTTGATTAGCTCCTGCGCATTCGGCTCCGGCCACTACCCTACTTTGGGCTAGTGGACGGAGGTAGGGCCTCGTAGAGATGCAGCCGCCAATAAGCGCCGGAGTCGTCGAACACCCCTAGCAAGCGCAGGCCGCTTTCGGCGGGGTAGGCCAGGCGCACCGCCGAAAGTACGTACCGCCCGCCCAGTTGCCGGAAGGCCGCTGCATCGAAGGCCCACTGCTGCACGGTGCGCACTGGCTGCTTACCTACTAAAAAATTGCGCCCAAGCTCGGCCGAAAACAAGTAGCAGCGATTGCCCCAAGCATCGAAGTACGTGGCCAGCTCGGCGCTTTTGGCCAGCTCGCCAGCGATGAGGGGCCGGAAGGCATGCTTGTAGGCAAGCGGGTAAAGCGTCTGGTACGAGTCGAGGGTATAGAAGCCATTGAGCTGCGCCACGGCGGGCGGCAGGCCTAGGCAAGCCACCCGATAGGCGGCTGGCTGCTGCCCAGTGTGCGCCTGAATGAACGCGCTCGCTTGCCCTAGCAGCTTCGGCGCCACGTAGGCGGCGTAGCCTGGCGCATCGGGCTTAGGGCGGCCAGCCAGGGCACGCACGTTGTTGGTAAACTCGGGGTTGGCCGCCAGGGCAAGCCCGAGCTGCAAGGCCACCAGCGCGTAGGCCAGCCGCCCGGCGGGCAGCTGCCGCAGCACCAGCACCAATACCAGCACCCAGGGCAGCGCCAGCAAAAAGTAAAATCGCCCCAGCGAAAAGGCGTGCAGCAACGGCAGCCCTTGCAGCCGCGCAGCTAGCTGTGGCAGCAAGCCCGCCAACAGGCACACGCCCGTAATGGACGCCAGCAACCACGCCACTTGCCGCCCCAACTGCCCGCGCTGCGGCCCCGCCAGCCGCGCTAGCCCTACTCCTACCGCCAGCACAATGCCGCCCTTGAAGAATGGGCTAGCGTGGTAGTGCCCCAGCCAGAACAGCTGCGCCGCCTCGCGTAGCCCGCGGCCCAGGCTGGGCTGCGCCAAGCGCGCGAGGTCAAATTCCTCGCGGTGCGCCGTGAAGGCCTTGGCCACCAGCAGGCCGTAGAACAGCTGCCACTCGACCACCACGTAGCCAGCTAGTAGCAACGCCAGCCCAGCTGCCCCACGCCCGATGGCGGGCCAGGCCGCCCGGCCGCGCTGCCCTAGGTCAAGCAGCAGGCTCAGCCCCCACACCACCGCCACAAACGGCCCTACCAGCACAAACGACGACCACCACGGCAGCGCCGCACACACCAGCCACTCGGGCCAACGGGCGCGGCCATCGCGCAGGCTGAGCGCAGCCCGCAGCAGCGCCGGCTGGCCCAGCACACTCAGCCCAAAAATGCTGTAGGCCGGTAGCACCGCCCATACCAGTGCCACGGCCGCCGCCAGCCCGCGCTGCTCGGGCCGGGCCAGGCCGTAGCGCCGCAGCAGCCAGTACATACTCAGCAGGCCCACCACGCGCAAGCAGGCCTCGTGCAGCAGGTAGGCTGCCAGCGGCGCCGTAGGCAGCAGACTAAAAACGAAGATGGTTACGCTCAGCCCCGAGCGGAGGGCGGCCCGAGGCAGCCCATCCATGATGGGCGGTACCTCCACGTTGGGGCCGTGGGCTAGGGCGAGGTGCAGCTTGGCCAGCAGGTGTGCCCACACTACCTCAGCCTCTAGGTTATCGTGGAGCAGAATGAACGTGCGCGGCCCTAGGGCTACCAGCGGCAACATGAAAACGAACAGCCACAACAGGGCGCGATAGAGAGGCTTCAAAAATGTTACTTTATAAAGTGTCTTTAGAGACAGAATAAGCACTGTCCTTACGAGGAGGCACAATGAGGCAATCGCCCTTGAAGCCTGAAAAGCTTGTTCTGATGTGATTGCTTCGTCGTGCCTCCTCGCAAGGACAAGCGCCCCCTAGCTCCTGGGATGAAACTCCGTGATAACTTGCCGCAGGTAGTCGCGGTCGAGGTGGGTGTAGATTTCGGTGGTCGTGATAGAGATGTGGCCCAGCATTTCCTGCACGGCCCGCAGGTCGGCCCCACCTTCGAGCAAGTGGGTAGCGAAGGAGTGCCGCAACGTGTGCGGGCTGATAGTTTGGCGCAGGCCAGCTAGCTGAGCCAGCTTCTTAATGGTGGTAAAGACCGTGATGCGCGAGAGCTGCTTTCCCCGGTGGCTCAAGAAAACGGTGTCTTCGTCGCCGGGCTGCACAGTTAGGTGCTGGCGCACGCCGCCTAGGTAAAAGTGCAGGTGCTTTACGGCTTCGCGGCCCACGGGCACCAGCCGCTCCTTGTTGCCCTTGCCCAGCACCCGCATAAAGCCCTGCTCGAAGTAGAGGTTCGACAACTTTAAATCGCACAGCTCGCTCACGCGCAGGCCCGATGAGTACAACACTTCTAGCAGTGCCCGGCTACGCAGGCCTTCGTTGGTGCTAAGGTCAATGGCCGCCAGCAGCCGCTCGATGTCAGGGTAAGACAGCGTATCGGGTAGGTGCCGCCCCGCCTTGGGCGACTCCAGCGTATCGGTGGGGTCGAGCTTGAGCAGGTCTTCCATGATGAGAAACTCATAGAAGGCCTTGATGCCCGAGAGCGTGCGCGCCTGCGAGGTGCTCGACAGCCCTAGGTCGGTGAGCGTGGCCAGAAAATCGCGCAGCAGGCGCGTAGTTACTTGCAGCGGCCCGGCCTTCAGGCTTTCGAGCTCCAGCCACTGGTGTAGCTTGCGCACATCGCGCCGGTAGGCTTCCACCGAGTTGGGCGAGAGCGACTTTTCCAGACGTAGGTAGCCGTCGAATTGTTTAATTGCTTGCGGCCAGGTCACTTTGGTTAATTATGAATTATGAATTAGAAATTATGAGTTATTTGCGGGATGAAGGAGAATATCATTCAGCAGAAATCTTATGCCTTTGCTTCAAGAATAATAAAAGCGTATAAATATCTGGTGTATGAGCAGCGCGAATTTGTACTGTCAAAACAGCTTTTGCGCAGCGGCACATCGATAGGTGCCAATGTAGAAGAAGCCCTAGCGGCTAGCTCCACAGCCGATTTTGTCAACAAACTTAACATTGCTGCCAAAGAAGCACGCGAGACTTCGTACTGGTTACGCCTGCTTCACGACAACGATTTTCTACCGACAGCAGCTTTCAACTCTGTTCACGGCCACAATCTAGAACTTCTCAAAATTATTTCCAGCATCTTGCTTACCACTAAAAGCAGCCGCCGCAATTCATAATTACTAATTCATAATTCATAATTAATTTGAACATTCTCCTTCTCAACGGCCCCAATCTCAACCTCCTAGGTCGCCGCGAGCCGCACATCTACGGCCACCGCTCATTCGACGACTTTTTGCCTGAACTGCAAGCCGACTTCCCCGACCTCACGCTGACGTCCTTTCAGAGCAACCACGAGGGCGTACTGCTCGACCGCCTGCACGCCGCCGCAGGCTGGGGCGAAACTGGCTCCGAAGGCGCCAGCCAGGCCGTGGTGCTCAATGCGGGCGGCCTCACCCACACCAGCGTGGCCCTCGGCGATGCCGTAGCCGCGGTGGCCGGCGCAGGCCTGCCCGTGGTAGAAGTGCACCTCAGCAACCTAGCAGGGCGCGAAGACTTCCGGCACGTCAGCTACATCGGCAAGCACTGCGTGGGCAGCATTGCGGGCTTCGGGCTCGAAAGCTACCGGCTGGCCTTGCACTACCTGCTCAGCCAGCGCCCTAGGCCAGTGGGCTTTGGGCGGCGGTAGGCCTTGGTAGCCCAGGCTCGGTAGTCTGGGCGCGAGCGCAGCGAGCCGCTGCGTAGGAGTTGCCCGAATTATTAGTGCCTTATCCTAACGGACTTGCTCGTTGTGCTCGCCCTAGACTAAAAGTCCAGGCTACTGCTGAATACCTTTGCCGGCACTATGGCAATTCTCCCGACTTACACCTTCAACCCCGGCCCCGCCGCCGTATACCCCGAGCTGCGCCAGTACCTGACCGACGCCTTTGAAGAAGGCTGGCTGTCGGCCCCGCACCGGGGCGAGCGCTTTTCGGCGCTGGTGCGCCACTGCCTCGAGCAGGCCCGCGCCAAGCTCAACATCCCGCAAGACTATACCATCCTGTTCACGTCGTCGGCCACCGAGTGCTGGGAAATTCTGGCCCAAAGCCTCACGCCGCGCCGCTCGTTTCACCTCTACAACGGCGCCTTTGGGCAAAAGTGGTTTGACTACGCCCGCGCCCTGCGCCCCGGCTGCACTGGCCTGCGTTTCGACATCAACGACGTGCCCGACCCGGCCACGCTGCCCTTCAACCCCGAGGAAACCGACCTCGTGTGCCTCACTCAGAACGAAACCAGCACGGCCACTCAGCTACGCGACTCGTTTATTCTGAACGCCTTCAACCGCCTTGGGCCAGCCCTGCTGGCCGTCGATGCTACTTCTTCCCTAGGTGGCGTGCAGCTCAAGTTCATCAAGGCCGACGTGTGGTATGGCTCGGTGCAGAAGTGCCTGGGCCTGCCGGCTGGCCTGGGCCTGATGGTGCTGTCGCCCCGCGCCGTGGCCCGCGCCCGCGAAATCGGCGACAAGGCGCACTACAACAGCATCAACAGCATGGTGTCGAACATGCTGAACCACCAAACCACGCACACGCCCAACGTGCTCGGCATCTACCTGCTCAGCCGGGTGCTGCAAGCCCGCGAGGGCATCAAAGCCATTGCACCGCACTTGCAGGAGCGCGCTCAAAAGCTTTACGATTATTTCGAGCAGGTGCAGCCCCTAGGTCTGCGCCCGCTCATCGAGAACGTCGATGCGCGTTCGACCACCGTCATCGGCCTGCAAGGCTCACCGGCTGTTATCGAGGAGGTGAAGCGCCGCGCTCGCGACGAGTTTGGCCTTCAGCTCGGCTCGGGCTATGGCGAGTGGAAAAGCACTAGCCTGCGCATCGCCAACTTTCCGGCCGTGCCAGATGCCGCGTTTGAGGCCCTGGTGCAGTTCTTCGAGAAAATTCGCAGCGAGGAGGTAACGGCCAAATAGATGCCCCTTGCGCGGGGAACCTCACCCCCGGCCCCTCTCCTTAGGGAGAGGGGAGCCGAACGCAAACAACCGTTTGCAGTCGTTACAATCGTCAGGCTCCCCTCTCCCCAAGGAGAGGGGCCGGGGGTGAGGTTCCCCGCGCAAGGCCGCGTTATTTTCGTTATAAAAGTGATTACCCTCTTCACCGATGGCTCGTCGCGCGGCAACCCCGGCCCCGGCGGCTACGGCACCATCTTGCGCTACGGCCCCCACGAAAAAGAACTGACCCAGGGCTTTCGCCGCACCACCAACAACCGCATGGAGCTGCTGGCCGTGATAGTGGGCCTAGAGGCCGTGACGCGCCCCGAAATTCCTATTTTGGTCGTGTCCGACTCAAAGTACGTGGTCGATGCCGTCGAAAAGCGCTGGGTCTTTGGCTGGATTAAGAAGCCTGACTTCGGCAAAAAAGCCAATGAGGACCTGTGGCGGCGCTTCCTGCGCATCTACGAGCAGCGCAAAGTGTCCTTCAAATGGATAAAAGGCCACGCCGGCCACCCCGAAAATGAGCGCTGCGACGTGCTAGCTGTACAAAGCGCCCTAGGTAAAGGCTTGCTAGTAGATGAAGGCTATGAGGCACTAGGTAGCTAAGTGGCTAAAACCAACGCCAACCAGGCCCACTTTGCCTATGCATGCAGCGCTGATGCCCACCTAGGGGATGCGAACAGTTACCGCTACTAGATGCTGCTACTACCTACCGTACGTTACGGGTTAAGAACGCTTTATGTCGGCCTCCAGCGTTGCTAAGTCACCTGCTAAGCTTCATTTTCAATCGCTGGAAGCGCTGCGGTTTTTTGCGTTTTTGAAAGTGTACTTGCTGCACCTGCCGCTGGCTATTCCCTCGCCAACCCTCAACTACCTAAAGCGTGGGGGCGGTATTGGGGTACAGTTCTTCTTCGTGTTGAGCGGGTTCCTGATTACGTATTTGCTGGTAGCCGACAAGCTTGCCCGTGGGCAAGTTGACTTGCGACGCTTCTTTATCCGTCGCAGCCTGCGTATCTGGCCGCTTTTTTACGCGCTGGTCCTGTTGGCTTTTGTACTCCCCAATGCTTGGGCCGACCGCTGGGGGTTTCATATGGTGGGCGGGGGCTACGTACCCGACTGGCGGTTTTCCTTCACTTTTCTGGAAAACTACCAGATGCTGCTCACCGACAATTCGCCCCGCACCACGCCCCTACCGGTGTTTTGGTCGCTTTGCATTGAGGAGCATTTTTACTTGGTCTGGATGCTGGCGGTATATCTGCTGCCAGTGCGGCGGCTACCGCTTTTTCTCCTTGCCTGCCTGCCCCTAGCCTGCTTGTTTCGTTTCGCAGAGCCGCTAGTACTGCCTACTAATACCCAAATCAATACCAATGATTTGCTTACTCACCTCGACGTATTTGCTGCTGGGGGCTTACTGGGGTATTGGGTGGCTACCGACTACGCAGGTTTTTCAGCGGCGATAACTCGCTGGCCACGGTGGCTGCGCTATGGGGTAGTTGGGGTAGTAGTGCTGGCAGTGGTATTTCAGGCCGATGTACTGCCCGCCGTGCCCACCAGTGCCTTTATCATTTTTCGGCCGTTGCTGATTGCCCTACTCTTTGTAGCCTTGCTTGCGATGTTCGTGCCGGCGCATTCTGCTATCTGCATCAAAAGCCGCCTGCTGGCTTACCTAGGCAGTATTAGCTATGGGCTGTACGTGTTTCACATTATCGTAATCCATGTAGTGTTTCAGTACTGCCTGGTGCACCACATCGTTATTGATACCTGGGGGAAGGGCGCGGTATTGTTCCTGCTCACCTTCGGCGGCTCGGTGGCGCTTAGCAGCTTGTCTTTTCGTTATTTCGAGCGGCCTTTTCTACGGCTGCGCGACCAACTGACGCGGCCCTGAACACCGCGGCCAACTTGCTTGACCAGGCAAGTTTTGCTTTCCAAGACCTACCAGCCACTCCTATTTTTTCTGGGGCCTACTACCCATCCCGCCTACCACTTGCCCAACGATTACTTCCAATTTCAACAGTTTCGCATCGACCAAGCCGACTGCGCCCAAAAGGTCAGCACGGATGCCTGCATCCTGGGTGCGGCAGCTAACCTCACCGAGGCCACGCGCATCCTTGACCTAGGTACCGGCACCGGCCTGCTGGCGCTGATGGCGGCCCAGCGCGCCCCGGTCGCCACTATCGAGGCAATAGAGATTGACCCCGCTGCCGCCGCCCAGGCAGCCGCCAACGTGGCAGCTAGTCCGTGGGCCAGCCGCGTTCGGGTGCACTCGCTCAGCCTGGTGGCTTACGCGGCCACGCAGCCGGGCTTATTCAGCCACATTATTTGCAATCCACCGTTTTTTCGGCGCAGCCTGGCCCCGCCTGATGCCGCCCGCGCCACAGCCCGACACGAGAGCGAAGGTTCGCTCACCTTTAGCGATATTATCAGCTTTGCACAGGCCCACCTAGGGCCGGGCGGCACACTCTCGGTGCTGCTGCCGCCACCCGAGATGCAGCAGTTTGAGCAGGAGGCCGCAGCGGGCGAGCTGCCAGCGCGGGCACGCTTGGTAGTGCAGCACCGGCCGGGTGGCCGCGTGACGCGCAGTATTAGCACCTTTGGGCGGGGAGAGCCAAGCAGGCTGCGGACCAGCAACCTCGTAATTCAGGAGACAGATGGCACCTATTCGGCGGCGTTTCGAGAGCTGCTGAGTGGATTTTATTTGGCGCTGTAGGTAGGCGGCCTTCGTAAGCCGCGGCTCGAACAGCCCGTATTGCAGACGACAAAGGCCGCCCAACTGCTACAACAGCGTGCGCAGGTGGGTCAGCTTCTCGCCGTGCAGGGCAGCCAGCAGGTCGGCCTCTAGGGTACCAAACTCGGCGGCCGTGTAGTGGCGCTGCACCTGGCCAGCCACCAGCACGCTTGCCTCGTCGGCTACCTCCGTGAGGGTACCTAGGATGTGCGAGGTCAGCAACAGGCCGGTGCCGCGGTCGCGCAGGCGCTTCAGGATTTCCTTGAGCAGCAGGTTGGCTTCGAGGTCGAGCCCGTTGAAAGGCTCATCTAAAATCAGAAACTGAAAGTCCTGCACCAGCACGGCCAGCAGCGCCAGTTTCTTCTTCATGCCAGCCGAATACTCGTTGGCGTATTGGTCGAGCGGCAGCTCCAGCAGCTGGTTCCAGCCTTGCAGGTCGGGTACCGCTTTGCCCCGCGCTTGCAGGCAAAACGTCACATACTCGCGCCCGGTCAGGCGCGGGTAGAAATACGGTTCGTAAGGCACCAAGCCCGTGATTTCGCGCACTGAGTTCTGGGCACCCGCCGCCCGTACGGTGCCCCCGAAGCCCGCCTCCAACCCGTACAGGCAGTTAATAAGAGTGGTTTTGCCCGCGCCATTAGCCCCGATTAGACCATGAATCGTACCTGGCCGCACCGCCAAGCTCACGCCACGCAGCACCTCGTGGCGGCCGTAGGCTTTGTGGAGGTCAATGACTTCAAGCATAATACACGAAGAGGAGCAATTAAGCGTGGGTGGCGTGCTCACCACTCGCATCACCGATAGTCTGCCGCAGCCGGCGCTGGGCTTGCCAAGGTAGCCCAATGGCAGCTACCAGCAGCAGCACCGGATAGATGGGGTTGCCCAACAGCAGCAAAGCTATGCTCAGTACCAGGCTCTGAGTCATGCGAAAGTGAGTTTCGTTAGGGTAGAAGGCGTATTTCGCCACTATCAGCAAGGCCACCAGCGCCAGCCACACCACGGCTACCGCCAGTGCTGCGCCCCAGCCGGCCAGCCCGCTCCCTAGCAACAGCCAAAACGGCACGGCCGTAGCCGCTGCACACCCTAAACCTAGCACCAGGCGCCGCCGCAAAAATTGCGCTGGCGAGTGCCCTGCCACCGCTAACATCGACGCTGGCTCGGCCGTACCGTAGCAAGCCAGCACCACCAGCAGCCAAACGAGCAACGCCGCTAGCGGCGCCAAGGGCGAAGCTCGCTGCCAACCCGCCAGCCCTACTAACACGGGCCACAGCCACAGGCCGTAGGTGGCCCGCATGCCACTCACCCACTCAAAGGCTTCGCTGCGAAATGGACTACGCCACCGGCGGCGACTGGCGCGGTCCTCACCGCCGGGCGCCCCCCAGGCTACTAGCGGCGCCAGCACGAGCAATAACACGGCCGCGCCCACCGCCTGCCGCACCAGCAGTACCCCCACCACTGGCAGGGCCAGCAGCGCGTATTCCCAGGCCAGCCACGTCTTAAAACCGGGCGCCGTGGTGGCCAGAAAGCGGTAGTCGCTCCGCCGCCGATGCACCGATAGCAGCAGCCAGGCCACTAGTAGTGGTACCGCCCAGCGCCCCCAGGGGTGCACAGTAGCTATGGCTAACCCCTGCCCCACCGACATAATCACAAAAGGCAGCAGCAACACTAGCCGCACCGCTCCTACCTCGCGCGCCAACCGGCCTAGCAGCCATAGGCGCAGCAGCAGGTAAGCTACCGTAGGCGTACGCTCGCGAGCCTTAGAGCTGCTCATCCTGCTCCAGAAACCTGATGCCATGGTCGGCCGCCAGCTCAGTCAGAATGGGCTCGTAGAGGTCAGCCGTGGTTGGAATAACTACCCCGCGGCCGGCGACCTCGCCGCGCAGCACGCGGCGCACGGCCATACCTAGGGGCAGCCCCACGGTTTGGGCCATAGCCGTATGGGCGGCATCGCGGCCCGTGACTACGAGCGAAGCGGTGCGGCGGCGCACCTCCCCCGCCAGTTCATAATCGAACTGGTGCTGCATCACTACCTGGTCGCGGTCGTGGGGACCTAGGGCCCATTTTTCGACCAGCAGATGCTCCAGCAGCTGGGCCGCCGTGGCATCGCTTAAACCTACCACTTGCTCGCCAAAGATACCTAGCCAAGCCAAGCGCTCCAGCTCGGGGCCGTGGGGGTCAAGGTGCAGCTGGGCCGCCAGCTGCGCAGCTACCTCGGTGGGCGCGGCTGGCTGGGGCAAGCGGCTGGCCACCAGCTCCTGCCAAGGCAGCGTGGCAGTATTACCTAAGCGCTGGGCATCATCGGTGAGGCCTAGGGTTACTAGTACCTGCCAGGCGCCGCAGTAGCCAGGGCGGCGGAGTGTGCCGCGCAGCATGGTTTGCAGGTCGGCGAGGCCATAGATAGCTTGGTAGCGGAGCGAATCGCGGTTGGCGTAGCCCTCAAAGTGGCCGTGGCCAGGCACCGCCAGCACCTCGGCCCGGCCAAAAAGCTCGGGGTACGGAATAGTTTGCAACTCCCCGTGGGCGAGGTAGTGCGCCGGGCCACCCTGCCCGGCCAGTACCACATTGCGCGGGTTCCAGCTCAACTTGTAGCGCCAGGGGTTGTCGCCCTCCGACTCGGGTGCTACGAGCCCGCCGCAATACGATTTAAACCCCGTGATGCGGGCCCCGGCGCGTTGCAGCTCACTGATAGTCTGCATAGCCGACATATGGTCGAGGCCGGGGTCGAGGCCGCATTCCATCAAAAAAACCAGCCCGGCCGCGGCGGCCTCGTCGTGCAGGGCCTGCACTTCGGGGCTCACGTAGCTGGCCGTGGCTAGGTGCCGGCCGTGGCGCAGGCACGCCCGTGCTACGGCCGGGTGCAGGGCGGCGGGCAGCATCGAAATCACAAGGTCGGCTTGGCTCACCAGCTCGTCGAGCTGCGCCGCATTGTTCCCCTCAAAGGCTACGGGCCGCGTATAGGCCGAGTGGGCTGCCAGCACCGGCACTAGGTGCGCGGGTTGCGCATCGGCCACGGTCAGAAACCACTTTTCGGCGGGCGCGTGGGCGAGTAGGTACTGAATAAGAGCGGAGGCCGAGCGGCCAGCCCCGAGCAGTAGGAGGCGAGTGGAGTGGGTCATGCTGGGCAAAAGTACATTTCGGGCTTACTTTGCCGCCCCGTTTTTTCATTCCCGCGCATGGCCGCTGTTCTTCCCGACTCTTCTACCCGCCGCCAGCTTAGCTTGCACTACCACGAGCTCGCCACTCCCGACCATCTCAGCGCTCCCGAGCGCCAAGTGTGGGATGCCGCCCGAGCTGCCACCAACTATTCGTACGCGCCCTATTCGCACTTTCACGTGGGGGCCGCCCTACTGCTGGCCGATGGCACTGTTTTTCAAGGCACTAACCAAGAAAACGCGGCTTATCCTTCGGGCCTCTGCGCCGAGCGCACGGCCCTATTTGGGTTGGCTGGTAGCCACCTAGGGCCGCCACCGCTCATCCTAGGTATGTCGGTGGCTGGCCGGCCGGCGCAAGGCGAATTTGCCGCAGCCCTGCCCTGCGGGGCTTGCCGCCAGGTAATGCTGGAGGCTGAAATGCGCCAGGGCCAGCCCATTTGGCTGCTGCTGCCGGGCCCCACCGGCACGGTACTGCGCTTCGAACGCCTAGCCGACTTACTACCATTCCACTTTTCGCCCACCGATTTGCCGCCCCGCTTATAGCGATGAGGCCATGGGGTAGCAATTTTGTGAACAAAGCCCTGGGCTTTCTATTCTACTAGCTACTACTCCCCTCCCTTTTTATATGTCTACTCGTCTCATCCTGCAACTAGCTGCCTTGCTCGGTGGCCTCACCGTGGCTATTGGGGCCTTTGGGGCCCATGGCCTGCGGGCCATGCTCGAAGCCAGCGGCCGCTTCGATACCTTCGAAACTGCCGTACGCTACCAATTCTACCACACCCTGGCCCTGCTGGCCGTGGGCGTGCTGGCCGTGGCTCGGCCCGAGTTGCGGGGCCCCATTGGCACTACGGCGGCGCTGTGGCTCGGCGGTATTCTGTTCTTCAGTGGCTCGCTTTACTTGCTGTGCTTCACGGGCATTACCAAGCTAGGGGCAGTGGCGCCCATCGGCGGGCTGCTGCTGATTGCGGGCTGGGTACGCCTGCTGCTGCTAGTAAGCAAGCTCTAACTACTCCCGACCAATGGAAGCCATTAAGTTCTCTGAAAAGATAACGATTGCGGCTGAGCCAGCGGTGATTTTCGACTTTACTTAGGAGTATGCCAACTGGCTTGTGTGGGATACTTTTTTACGTAAGGCCGTCCTGATTGAGGGCGCAACCAGCGCAGCCCTAGGCGTGAAAGCTTACTGCGTGGCTAAAAACGGCCTAGGTATGGAAACTGAGTACGTGAGCTTCAATAGGCCTAAAGTAACGGCAGTAAAAATGACGAAAGGCCCACTACTGTTTAGCTCTTTCCTAGGTTCCTGGAACTTCAAAGAACTAACTAAAGGCACTACCGAAGTAACGTTTCTCTATTCATTTGGCCTCCACTTTCCATTTAATTTAGTGGCTTCACTAATCAAGAAAAACTTGCAGCGCAACGTTAGGCAACGGCTGCGCGACTTGAAAAACTGCCTCGAATAGTGTGCTCCTGCTTGCTTGAGCTAGCACCTCGCTAGGTAGCTACCACCCCTACCAGCACCAAAAAGGGCGGCCCGGCAAGTATTGCCGGGCCGCCCTTTTTGGTCTTAATCTACTCAGCAGACTAAGACTTTTTTACTTTGGCTTTGAGTTTGGCATCGCCATCCTTGGTCTTCTGCTTGCCTGACTCCGTCATGTTTACGTCGGCAGTAGCAGAAGCAGTGCTTGGGTCTTTCACCTCGCCCACCAGCGATACGGTGGCAGCGCCAGCAGCCGAGTTCGACTCAATGGTCAGCACTTTGGTTTGCATGCCCATTTTGCCAGCCGAGTTGAATTTAGCCGAAATCATACCCATTTTGCCGGGTGCAACGGGCTCCTTCGTCCAGTCGGGAATGGTGCAGCCGCAGCTTGCCTGCACGTTCGAAATTACCAACGGCTGGGTACCGGTATTCTTAAACTTGAACACGTGGTCTACCACGTCGCCCTGCTTGATGGAGCCAAAATCGTACTTCTCTTCCGAGAATTTAATCTGGGGACCAGCCGTCTTAGTCGTAGCAGCAGTAGTTTGAGCCTGAGCAGTATAGCTTCCGGCAAATGCGAGGCCCAAGGCCAACAGCAGCATTTTATTCATGGCAAGTAGTAGTAAAAGGAGGAGTAGGAGGAATAAACAAATTTACACGCCAAGCCGGCCCTGGCAAATCGGGGGCCAAACTAACTGGCCCGCCTGGCGGCAGTAAGAAGCTGCTACCTGGATGCTTCGCCTAAACCCAACTCTTAGGTTTTGAATTCCTTAGAATGAGGAAATTAGTGCGGCGCAACGCTTACTCTTCAATCACCTCGCTCTCGTCGATGAGGCGCTGCTGAAAATTGAGCAAAAACAGCCGCTCCGAAGCTCGCGTGATGGCCGTGTAGAGCCAGCGCGCAAATTCGCCACCCACCGGCTCGTCGGGCTTCAGGAAGCCGTGGTCTACAAACACGGCTTGCCACTGGCCTCCCTGTGCCTTGTGGCAGGTGAGGGCATAGGCAAATTTTATTTGCAAGGCATTGAGGTAAGGGTCTTTGCGCATCTCGGCATTGCGCTCGCCCTTCTTCGTGAGGTGGCTATAGTCTTCGGTCACCGCCTGATAGAGCGCCTCATTCTGGTCGCGGGGCAACGACGGGCTTTCGGTGTGCAGGGTATCGAGCAGCAGCTTCACTTCCAGCTCGGGCTCGTCGGGGTAGTCCACGAGCCGCACCCGCGCCTGGGCAAAACGGCAGCCAAATACCTCCTCGCGACGAATGATTTTTGTAATTTCCAAGAAGTCGCCGTTGGCCAGGAAGCCAATTTCTGAGTCCTTAGGTAGCCAGAAGTAGTTGTTGCGCACCACCATGATGTAGTCGCCAGCTTCAATTTCCTCTTCGGCATCAAACAAGGTGCGCCGGATGAGCTGGTTGTACTGATTGGCGTTGCGGTTAGAGCGGCAAATAATAGTGGTGTTTTCGTGCCCAAAATTGCGGTACGCCCAGCGTAGGCCGTCCTCCAGCTTGTCGCCGCCCATCTTGAATATGTCGTTGAAGCCCTTGGTATGCAAGTGGATATTAGGCACTTCCTCGCGCAGCTCCTCGCGCAACTCGGTAGCATTAACCAAAATACCCGAGGCCTCGGCCTGGCGCATTACCTGGCGCAGCTCCACCCCATCAACGCGGGCGCGAAAGCGGTGAGCGAGCAATTCGGGGTCGAGGGCCGGGCTTAGGAGCTGGCCCACAGGCGGCAGCTGCGCCGTGTCGCCAATGAGCAGCAGGCGGTTGGTGCTGCGCTCAAATACGTAGCCCATGAGGTCGTCGAGCAGGCCGCTTTCGCCGAAAGCCTTCTCGTCCGATATCATCGAGGCCTCGTCCACGATGTACAGCATTTCTTCCTGCCGGTTGGGCTGGCGCTGAAAGCTAAGGCGCTCGGTGGGCGCGCCACTGGTCTGGCGGTATATTTTTTTGTGAATGGTACTGGCCGCTACGCCAGCGTAAGCGCTCATCACCTTGGCAGCGCGGCCGGTAGGTGCCATAAGGGTATACTTGCGCTGCAAGCGGGCCAGCCACTGTACCAAGGCGCTCACCACGGTGGTTTTACCAGTGCCGGCGTAGCCACGCAATACAAAGACCTTGCGGCCCGGCAGCGGGTCACGCAGAAACTCATCGAGCTGCACGAACAATTCGGCCTGGTCGTCGGTCGGCTCGAAAGGAAAATAGTCGCGGACGGACGGAAATCGGGTTTTTAACATCAGAATGGATAAAACTTCTCACGTCTGCCAGCAGGCGTGCTTTTGCCAAAGCTCAAAGCCTTGAGTTAATATAGCGGAGAGCAAGGCTCTCTCCGCAGAAGACCAGCTGATTGGGGCCGACTGGCACCACAGGCCGCTGGTGGCGTAGAGCAGGTCAAAAACTTGGTTGCGCAGGGTCGTTTTGCGGTTGCCAGCAAAGGGCTTGTTGACCCCAGCACTCACATCATCAAACAAATTCCACGCATCTAAGCATTCAGTTGGGGGAGGTTTTTTATTGGTATTTAACCACTCTACCACTACATCCAAGTCTAGCTGCCTAGGTAGCTGCTCAACCAGCTTGCCGCCCAGTTGCGCAGTAAAATTGCCTAAGGCCAGTTGTGTTTTAAAGAGAGGTACTAGGCACTGTTTATCGGCCCAAACAGATTCGCGCCCTGGTTCAGGTGGGTCTTGCCATAGCAGAAATCCAGCCTGCTGCTGCCAGCGCACCCAGCATGCATAGTACATAGTTTCCTGCTGCTTCATTACTTCTGCGGCAACCAGCCCGACTGCTGCGTTCCTTGGCATAGCGAAGGTAGGCAAAGTGCGTGGCCGTAGTCAAACACTTCTTATCGGACCTAGGCAACGTACAAGTTTATCTCGGCTTCCTGCTTAGCTTGCGGGGCCTCTTCCTACCTATCCTCCTTCCCGTGTCCTCCGTTACCCTGAAGCAACTGGCTCAGCAGCTAGGTCTAGCTTCTTCTACCGTGTCGCGCGCGCTGCGCAACGGCTCCGACATTAGCGCCGAAACCAAGCAGCGTGTGCAGGCCATGGCAGCGCAGCTGCACTACCAGCCCCACGCCTACGCCAGCGGGCTGCGCAACCAGCTCAGCCACACTATTGGTGTGGTGGTGCCGGAGGTAAACGACCGCTTTTTTTCGCTGGCCATTGATGGCATCGAAGAAATAGCCCGTCAGAATGGCTACCACATACTCATCTGCCTCACCCACGACAGCTACGACCTAGAGGCCGAAGTAACCCGGCAGCTCACCCGAGGCCGTGTCGATGGCGTGCTCATCTCGCTGGCCGGCGAAACCCAGGGCCCTGCTCACCTCGAGCAGCTAAGCAGCCGGGGCGTACCGCTGGTATTCTTTGACCGCGTAAGCGACGCCCTAGGTACAGCCACGGTCACGACTAATGACTTTGACGCTGCCTACCAAGCCACCGAGCACCTGCTCAGCAACGGCTGCCGCCGCGTGGCCTACCTACTCATGTCAGGCAAGCTCTCCATCGGCAACCAGCGGCAGCAGGGCTACGAGGCAGCCCTAGGTGCCCACGGCCTCCTCCCCGACCCCGACCTGATACTAGAGGGCGGCGGCTCGAACGACGAGAATACCGCTGCTATCAAAGCGCTGCTACAGCGCTGCCCCGATGTCGATGGGCTGTTTGCCTCCACGGGCCGGCTAGCGCTCAGTGCTTACCAAGCGTGCCAGGAGTTGGGCCGGGCCATCCCGCAGGATGTAAAAGTTATCGGCTTTTCGAACCTGGAAATAGCCTCGCTGCTAGCACCCCCGCTCTCTACCGTTACGCAGCCTGCCTACGAAATAGGCCGCGAAGCCGCCCGGCTGCTCTTCAGCGCCATTGTTGAGAAACGGCCGCTGCTGGCTAGCCAGAGCGTAGAGCTCCCGGCCGAGCTCATCGTGCGGGCCTCCACGGTGGGCAGCCAAGTAGCGAGCAAAGTGGCCGCGCCCCTGCTCCCGGCCTAGCGGCTGGCGGCCACCCTAGGGCGCTACTGCACTACTGCCATCGTGGCCGAGGCCTTGGCCACAAGCACATCGTCGCACCACACTTCGGCTTCGCAGAAGTGCAGGCGCCGCCCAGCCTTAAGCACCCAGCCAATGGCTTTCATGCGGGTGCCCACGCCAGGGTTAAGGTAGCTCACCTTCAAGTCAGAAGTTACCACGCCTACCCCATCGGGCACGAGCGTGATGGCCGCAAAGCCCGCCGCTAGGTCGGCCATGGTAGCCACCAGGCCGCCGTGGGCAAAGCCCCGCTGCTGCTGGTGCTGTTGCCCTAGGGCCAATTCGGCCTCAATGCGGCCCGGCTCGATGCGGGTGAGGTCGGCCCCAATAAGATGCATGAAATGCTGGCGCTCCAGCTTGCGGCGAATGCGGGTTTCTAGGTCGGAGGCGGGGTGCAATGAGGAGTCTGACATCGAGAGGTAAAAGAATAACTATTTATTTAGTAACCACTTGCGCGTCGGCTGGTCCTGTTACTTCGTAGAGCGTGCAAGATTCGCGCTGGTTGACCAAGCGCACTGCGTAGCGCTGGAGAAAGCGCGCACGCAGGTCAGGCAGGCACACCAATACTTGGGCGCCAGGCGCTAAATGTTGGGGTAACTGGGTAGGGCCACAGCAGCGCAAGTGCACCCCCCGCGCCCCTAGCGTTTGCTGGTAAAAGTGTAAGCTTCCGAAGTAATTATCGTCGTAGTACGCAAGGATATGCGCCGGTGTCTTGGGGGGCTGGTAGTCGCGCATGTAAGCGCTGTAAGCGCGGTATTCGCCCCATACCTGGTAGCCCGAGCGCTCTAGGCCTATCCAGTAAAAAGCCCGGCCCAGCGGAATTGCTACTAACCCTACGACCAGCGCTCCGCCCAAAAACGGACGCCACCAGGCGCGCTGCACCCACGCTGGCAGCCAGCGCTGTGCCTTGGTATAGGCTGTTCCCACTCCTAGGGCCAGCAGCAGCGCCAGTGCGGGCAGCATGGGGGCAGTGTACCACTCAAACTTGGTTACGGAAAAGGTGATGACGGCCAGCCACTCAACCAGAAATAGGCTTAGCAGCACACCTAGCCGGCGGCTCGGCGACGCGGGAGACACTACCAAAAACCCCAGCAGCGGAAACAGAGGTAGCCAGTACCGACACTGATACTGCACTAAGTTGTTGACGTGAAATAGCACGGGGTGTGGCCCATATGATAAATCGTGGGCGTAGCGGCCACCCAGCTCGTTGTCCCACACGGCAGCCAAGTAGCCCGGCAGCGCCCACTCGCGCAGTAGGTAGTAGCTCAGTGGGCCTGCCAGGCCCACTGCCACCGCCACCCAAAAATCGGGACGGCGCAACGTAGCCACAAGTTTTTTTTCTATCAGCAGGTACAGCGCCAAACTAGGCACACCCAGTACCCCCGCCACACCCTTGGTAAGCACGGCCCCGCCCACGGCCCCCGCGGCTAGTAGCAGATAGCGCCGCCGGCCGGTTTCGGCATACGTGAAGGTGGCCAGTAGCTGGCCCACCACCCAGAAACACAGCAGGGCATCATAATCACCGCTGCGGGCCAGGTGCGGGCCGCGGTAGCCAGGCATGGTCACGAGCAGCGCCCCAGCCAGCAGGCCGATGCCTGGGTGCCCCACCCGGCGCCCCGCCAGATACAGCAGTACCACTACCCCCAGCGAGGCAAACAGCGAGGGCAGCCGCACGGCTACTTCCGTAGGACCTAGCACACCTATACTTATGGCTTGCAGCCAGATAAGCAACGGGGGCTTCGTATTCCAGAGGTCGGGTTGGTGGTCAAATGTGGTAATGAGCCACTGCCCGCCCGAACGCAGCATTTCCAAGGAATTGACGGCTTGGCGCGCTTCATCCCAGCTTTGGATGGGTAGGGCGCCAATGTCAAAGGCTAACGGCGACCCAATCAGTAACAGGGCCAGAACCGTTAAAATTATCTCGTATTTTTTTGGCATAAACGCTTACGCACCAACCTGGCACCGGGCAAAGATAGCCGGGGCGCTAGGTGCTAATAGGGCCCGCATGCCAACCGCTAGGTCGCTGCACACGTTAGGGTAGGGCTACGCTTGGTTTGACCGGGCTTCGCCAAGAGCTTGGCTTGACTATAACTATGACAAACACTGATGACTTACTACGCCCCTACGCCGGACAGGTGCGGGTGCGTGTAGGCGGCCTGCTCCTGCGCGAAGGCACGCTGCTCCTGGCCGCCCACCGTGGGCTTCTGGCCGAAGAAGCCCCTTTCTGGTCGCCGCCCGGTGGAGGCTGGGTTTTTGGCGAGTCGTTGCGCGAGGCAGTGCGGCGCGAGTTTCTGGAAGAAACTGGGCTGGCCGTGCGTGCGGGCCGCTTATTGCACCTGCACGAGTTTCAGCAGGGCGAGCTTCAGGCCCTAGAGCTTTTCTTTGAGGTCCTGCCCGACGACCCCACCGCCCTACCCAAGCTAGGCCACGACCCCGAGCACGCGCCCGAGCGCCAATTGCTCACCGAGCTAGCCTGGTTTAGCCCGCGCCAGCTGCTGGCGCTGCCGCCCGCTCGGGTGCACCCAGTGCTACGGGGCTTGCTGAGCGTAGATGATGTTTTTGTGCCGCAGCAGCTACTTAAATAGCTACTGGATAACAGGTAACCTGAATACAACCTAGGGCGTGGTTTTCACACTACGCTCATTGGTACGGGCTGCGTACTACTTTTATTGCGGGTGGCTGCTAGCGGCCGCCGCTTTTGCCTGTGTCCGTTACTGCTATTCTCCCCCCTTCGCCGGCCTTGCCGCCTACTCCCGTGGCGCAGCTGCGCGACGAGGCCTTCGACCCTACTCACCTAGGGTCTTACCACCTCGATATTCTTCTTACGGAAGGCCACTGCCGCCTGGCAGTGCGCGAAACCGCCCGCCAAAAAGTAGTGGTGCTGGAGGACTGGACGCTCGCGGCTCCTACCACCCTCCCGGCCCTGGCGGCCGGCCACGAACTGCTAGGCCGGGCCGGCTGGGCTGGTGTGCGGCTCGCGCTGGGTGGTGGGGCTTTCACGCTGCTGCCGGCCACTCTGTTTCGGCCCGGCGATGAGGCCGCGTATTTGGAGCTGCACCATCCGCTGAGCGCTACCGAGCAAGCCCTGGCCTACGCACTGCCGCCTGGCTCGCCGGCGCACGAGCTAGTAAATGTGTTTGCGGCTGAGGTAGCCGTGGCCGAGTGGCTGCACGCCACCCATGGCCCCAGCGCCCGCCTGCTACACCACACCAGCGCCCTGGTAGCGGGCCTGCTACACCAGCGCGGCCCGGCCGCGCCCACCCGGCAGCTCTACCTGCACCTAGCCGGCCCCGAGCTGACGCTAGTGGTGCTGGGTGCGAAATTAGAATTCTGTAATGTCTTCGCCATCAGTACTCCCGAAGATGCGGTGTACTACACCATCTTAGTGATGCAGGAGCTGAGCCTGAGCCCCGACCAAGACACGGTGGCTATCTGGGGTGACCTTAGCAGCGAGTCGGCCATTTTTACGCTGCTGCGCACCTATGTGCGGCACCTGCGCTTTGGCAGTCGGCCCTTTGGGTTGCAGTATAGCTACCGCCTCAATGAGCTGGCCGAGAGCCGCCACTTTGAGCTCTTCAGTCTGGCATTTTGTGCCTAGGTCTATTCATCCAACAGCTTTAGGGGAGCCCCTGCTGATGCTACTTAATAAGTAATCCATTAGTGCTCAAGCAGGCTTTATACTATTTTATTTCGCTGCAAAGCGACTCTCTAAACAGCTTCATTTAGTGAATCAAGAGCAGCCAAATAATTCTTGTTAAATGAAAAAAATAGCTCTTTTTCCTGGCTCTTTCGACCCATTCACCAATGGTCACCTCGACGTAGTGCGCCGGGGAGCGGAGCTGTTCGATGAAATAATCATCGCTATCGGCAACAACAGTAGCAAGCAGCGCTACTTGCCCGTGGAGTGGATGGAGCAACAAATAGCGGAGCTCTTTCAAGATGAGCCGCGCGTGTCGGTGCGCAGCTACCGAGGCCTGACGGCCGACTTCGCCCGCGAAGTAGAGGCACGCTACCTGCTACGAGGCTTGCGCAATACTACTGATTTTGAGTACGAAAACACTATCGCCCAGGCCAATCGCCACGTCAATCCAGCGCTAGAAACGGTGTTTCTCATTACCTCGCCCCTACTAGCGGCCATCAGCAGCACCATCATTCGCGAGATTCATCGGTTCGGTGGCGACGTAGGCCAGTTTGTGCCTTTCGCCCTGCCCGCACCCAAGAATTTGTGAGTATACTACTTGGCTACCAAACAAAAACCCTGACCTCTATGAAGAAGTCAGGGTTTTGTTTAGCGGTTTTAAGCGGATAACCTTTGGTTTTCCTAGCTCTCTTCCAGCATCTGCAAAGGGTTTGACACCTGCACTTTGAAATACTGCATGGCTACAAGCGACGTGATTACGCCGGTCATGGTACCTAGGAGAACAATCGCCAGGAAGGCAATTACAACCGAAAGGTCAAACCCGAAGAGGCTCTCTACCTGGGTGAGGTCCATCGAATCAGGCATTACCACCGTCAGGATAATGAAAAACAAGCCTAGGATAATAGACGCTACCAGCGATGCTACAATGCCCGTGCCGTAGCCACCTAGATAAGACATGTGGCTACCCCGCACATTGCGATAATTGCGAATAGCTAGTACTGAGCCCGCGATGAGGAAAAGCACGTCGAGGGCGCCGGCTTCGATACGCGAGAAAAAGCCGAGCATTGCGGCGGCTAGCGTGTAGACGCACAGCACGGCCGCAGTAATGAGGCCATAGCGAAAACCGTTTCTTTCGGGGGTGAGGACGGGTACAACAGGGGTGGAATGGGCAGCCATAAAAAGACAAATACGTGAGGTGAGGGAGCAGCCAAGCCAACTAGTGCAGCGGCTTAGGGGGCTATACTCATTATCGTGGCCTGATGTTGTGCCTAGGCCCCTTATAAAGCCGTTGCCCAACCCAATAAGCCTAACCACTACCGCAGCGACTAGCCTGGGCACCGGGCACAAATTAGCGACCTAGGTTGTTGAATAATGTAGGAGCCGTGGGGGCGGCCGTTCGGCAAACCCGGGGGCCGCTGTATTTTTGCAGGGCTATTTGTAGTTTTTATTCTGGCTTAGATGATTTCGACCACCAACGTAAGCTTGCGCTACGGCAAGCGGGTACTGTTTGAAGACGTAACGGTGAAGTTTTTGCCCGGCAACGTGTACGGCCTCATCGGGGCCAACGGGGCGGGTAAATCTACTTTCCTAAAAATCCTTTCGGGCGAGATTGAGCCCAATACGGGCTCGGTTGAGATGCCGGCTGGCCAGCGTCTGGCCGTGCTCAAGCAGAACCAGTTTGCCTACGACGACCAGCAAGTGCTAGCCACCGTCATTCAGGGCCACCAGCAGCTGGCGGCCGTGATGCGTGAGAAAGACGAGCTGTACGCCAAGTACGATGCTGGCACCGCCACCGACGCCGACGGCGAGCGCCTAGGTATTCTGGAAGGCGAATTTGCCGACATGAGCGGCTGGGATGCTGAGTACCAAGCAGCTGAGCTGCTGAGCGGCCTCGGCATTACAGAAGACAAGCACTACTCGCTCATGTCCGACCTAGGGGCCAGCGAAAAGGTGCGCGTGCTGCTTGCCCAAGCGCTGTTTGGCAACCCCGATGTGCTGCTGCTCGACGAACCAACCAACAACCTCGACGCGGAGAGCGTGCTGTGGCTGGAAAACTTCCTCGACAATTTTGAGAATACCGTTATCGTTGTTAGCCACGACCGGCACTTCCTGGATGCCGTGTGTAACTACATGGCTGACCTCGACTTCTCGAAAATCACGATGTACCCCGGCAACTACTCGTTCTGGTACGAGAGCAGCCAGCTGGCTCTGCGCCAGCGCCAAGACGTGAACAAGAAGACCGAGGACAAGCGCAAAGAACTAGAAGAATTTGTGCGCCGCTTCTCGGCCAACGCTTCCAAATCGAAGCAGGCCACCAGCCGCCAAAAGCTGCTGCAAAAGCTAACGCTGGAAGAGATTAAGCCTTCGTCGCGCCGCTACCCCTACATCGCCTTCAAGCCCGAGCGTGAAGCTGGCAACCAGTTGCTGAGCGTGGACGGCGTGACCAAGCTGGTAGATGGCCACTCGGTGCTGAAAAACGTGTCGTTTACGCTCGACAAAGGCGATAAAGTGGCTATTGTAGGTCGCGATGACCGTGCAGCGTCGCTGCTGTTCGACATTTTATTTGGCGAAGCCAAGGCTGACAAAGGCGCTTTCCACTGGGGCACCACCATCACGCCGAGCTACTTCCCGAAAGAAAACAGCGCCTATTTTCAGGCCGATAACATGAACCTTGTGGACTGGCTGCGCCAGTACTCGGTGGAGAAGGACGAAAGCTTTGTGCGTGGCTGGCTGGGCCGGATGCTCTTCTCGGGCGAGGAGTCGCAGAAGAAGCCTAACGTGCTGAGTGGTGGCGAGAAAGTGCGCTGCATGCTCTCGAAAATGATGCTCGAAAGCGGCAACGTTCTGGTGTTGGATGACCCCACGAACCATTTGGACCTAGAAAGTATTCAGGCCCTTAACAATGGTCTGAAAGATTTCACGGGCTCGCTCATCTTTGCCTCGCACGACTTGCAGTTTATCGACACGGTGGCTAACCGCATCATCGAGCTCACGCCCGATGGCATTATTGACCGCCGCATGAACTACGAAGAATACCTAGCCGACGAGACGCTAAAGGCGCAGCGCCAGAAGATGTACCAGTTGGCGTAGTTGAATTAAAAATTATGAATTAAGAATTATGAGTTGCTTTTTGAGGAAACTGAAGGAGCAACTCATAATTGTTTAATTTTTAACAGACAATTTTTGATTCATAATTTTTAATTCATACCCCCTCAAAATGAAGCGTTTGCTTTTTCCGTCGCTGCTAGGTGCAGTGGCGCTGCTCGCTCCGGGCCGCATCTTGGCCCAGGACAAACCGGTGTTAAACACGGCACCCGTGGTGGTGCCAGCTCCTGCGCCGGTAGTAACGCCTGCCCCGGTGCCCGTGACGCCCACTACGCCGGCCGAAACGCCCACAACTCCCACCCCAGCCCCTACCGCACCTACCAACGCTGACCTACCCCAGCCTGATACCTATAGCCCGTCGGGCCTAGAGCTGCCCGAGCGGGAGCAGAAGCGCAAGGCCCTGGAGCAGCACGCCGAGCAGTACACCAAGATGTTTGTGTACTCGGGTATTGGCCTGGGCTACAGCTCGTACTACGGCTTCAGCAACTTTAACTTTAGTATTTCGCCCGCCATTGGCTACCGCGTAAGCGACCGCTTCTCGATAGGGCCGGGCATTAGCTATTCCTACAATCACTATGGCGCCGACTATGGCAATGGCACCAGCGCCAGCTTCAATACCAGTAGCTTTGGGGTAAAGGGCTTTGCCCAGCTAATGGTAATCAATCAGTTCTTTTTGCACGCCGAATACGAGGTAACTCGCGCCGAACTCTTAGCTGTTGATATCAACAATAACTTTACCGGTGGCAAAGTAACCCGCTCGGTTCGGACGCCGCTGCTAGGCGCTGGCTACCGCTCGCAGATTAGCAACCGTGCCGCCGCTGACATTGTGCTGCTCTACAATTTTCAGGACGACTACAACAGTATTTATCCCAACCCCGTCCTCCGATTCAATTTCTTGTTCAACATCGGGCACTAGCCACTAGTCAAGACACAAAAAAAGCCCCCGCTACAGTAGTAGCGGGGGCTTTTTCTATAAGGTGCTAGCTGAAGCTTACACTGGACGGCGGCCACTGATGACGCGCAGCAGAATAGCTACAATAGCAATAACTAGTAGGATATGAATCAAGCTGTTGCCAGCAATGCCAGCACCAAGAATACCGAAGAAGCCGAGGGCCCATACAATGATGAGGATGACGGCGATGAGATACAGGAGGTTACCCATGAGTGAAAGGAGACGTGTTAAGATTGGAAGAGTGGCGACAGGCTTTCGGGGCCTTCTGGACCATTGTACGATGCCGGTAAAAAAAGGATGAATTTGGTGTTACAATTTTGAATATTAGAAGTAATATTTCAGCTGCCGGTGGGCTACCTAGTAATTTTGCAGCCCTACATCATCTCTTCTCAGCACTCCCACCCATGCAAATTGCCGTTATCGGTTCGGGTACTATGGGCAATGGCATTGCCCACGTGTTTGCCCAGCACGGCTTTGCCGTATCGCTCATCGACATCAACCAGCCGGCCCTCGACCGGGGCATGGCCACCATCACAAAGAACCTCGACCGCCAAGTAGCCAAGGCTACCCTTAGCGAGGATGACAAAACGGCTACCCTAGGTCGCCTACGCACCTTCACGAGCATCGAAGCTGGCGTAGCTGGGGCTGAGCTCGTAGTAGAAGCTGCCACGGAGAATGTAGACCTCAAGCTCCAGATTTTTCGCGACCTCGACCAGTACGCGCCCGCCGGAGCCATCTTGGCTAGCAATACCTCGTCGATTTCGATTACCAAGATTGCGGCGGTTACCAAGCGCCCGGCGCAGGTCATTGGCATGCACTTTATGAACCCTGTGCCGGTGATGAAACTGGTGGAGGTAATCAGGGGCTACGCCACCTCCAATGAGGTGACTGCGCGCGTGATGGACTTGTCGCGCCAGCTTGGCAAAACGCCCACTGAGGTCAACGACTACCCCGGCTTCGTGGCCAACCGCATTCTGATGCCCATGATTAATGAGGCAATTATTAGCCTCTTCGAGGGCGTGGCTGGCGTGGAGGAGATTGATACGGTGATGAAGCTCGGCATGGCCCACCCCATGGGCCCCTTGCAGCTAGCCGACTTCATCGGCCTCGATGTGTGCCTGGCCATCCTGCGCGTATTGCACGACGGCCTAGGCAACCCCAAATATGCCCCCTGCCCGCTACTGGTCAATATGGTAATGGCAGGCCGCCTAGGTGTGAAGTCGGGCGAGGGCTTCTATCAATATACCCCCGGCTCAAAGGACCTAGTAGTAGCACCACGCTTCAAATCGCAGATTTAACGGATTTAACGGATGGCACAGATATGCCACCTGCGGTGGCTGACTGTGAGCAACGCGCAGCAATGCAGCAGTAGCAAAGTATAAGGTAAAGCGAACGCTAGGCCACTCTTTTTCGTTAGTAAAACAGCACGGTAGTGGTAGCCAGTCCACAGTCAGCTTGCGCAGCAAGCGTATCCGTGCCATTCGTTAAATCCGTTAAATCTGCGATGGAACATGCAACTTTTGGGGCCGGCTGCTTTTGGTGTGTCGAAGCCGTATTTCAAAATTTAAAAGGGGTAGAGAAAGTGGTATCTGGCTACGCCGGGGGCCGCATCAAAAACCCTACGTACCGCGAGGTGTGCAGCGGCATGACCGGCCACGCCGAGGTGATTGACATCGCCTACGACCCAGCCGTCATCAGCTACAAGGAGTTGCTGGAAATCTTTTGGAAAACCCACGACCCTACTACGCTCAACCGCCAAGGTGCCGATGTGGGCACGCAGTACCGCTCGGTTATTTACTACAACAACGACGAGCAGAAGCGGCTTGCCGAAGAGTATAAGCAAAAACTCAACGACGGCCATGCTTTCCCAAATCCCGTGGTGACGGAGATTACGGCCGCACCGGAGTTCTACCCCGCCGAGGACTACCACCAGAACTACTTCAACATGCACGGCCATGAGCCCTATTGCCAGTTTGTGGCCAAGCCCAAAGTGGACAAGGTAAAAGCGCTGTTTGGCGAGAAACTGAAGTCAGTAGCAGCGTAACCATTGTGCTAGCTATCAATAAAAAAAGCCCGCTAGTTAGCGGGCTTTTTTTATTGATAGCTAGCTAATTTTCCAGCGTCCGGGGGAAATGATAGGTCGGCAGCTTTTTCTTCTGAATACTGGGAAACTGCACGGGCGGCATGAACTTAAATGCCTCCTTTCGGCCAGGCAGAAGGGTGTAAATTGGCACTAGGGAATCACCAGCTTGTTGCCGAAAAGAGACCTCTGACTCACTATGAATACCTGCTACCCGAAAGCTATCCACTTGCACACGCTCGGGCTGGTGTAGCCAGCCATTCAACTTCGTATAGTGGACTTCTACTGTCGAATAAGAATTGTCATAGTCACTAAGTAAGCTGCTCATTTCGCTTGAAACGGTAACTTCCAACCAGGTATTTGCACCCTTAAATACTGGAAAACTAGCCCCAGCCGGACGGCTAAGAAGCAACAGCCAAAGCAGGCCACCTAGCGAGCAGGCGCAAATGAGGAAGATGGCCCAGAAGCAGCCGCCCAATGGCTGGGGCTTGTCTGCCATCTACACGCTCACGCCAAAGTCGCGCAAGGCGTCGTTGAGGCTCGTCTTCAAGTCGGTGCTGGGCTTGCGCTGGCCGATGATGAGGGCGCAGGGCACCTGGTAGTCGCCGGCCGGGAAGCTCTTGGTGATGGAGCCCGGAATGACGACCGAGCGAGGCGGCACATAGCCGCGGTATTCCTTGGGCTCATCGCCGGTGACGTCGATGATTTTGGTGCTGCCCGTGATGGTGACACCCGCGCCGATAACGGCTTCTTTGCCAATGCGACAGCCTTCAACCAGAATGCTGCGCGAGCCGATGAAGGCACCGTCTTCGATGATAACCGGGGCCGCTTGCACGGGCTCCAGCACGCCGCCTAGGCCCACGCCGCCGCTCAGGTGCACGCCCTTGCCCACTTGGGCACAGCTGCCCACGGTGGCCCAGGTGTCTACCATGGTGCCTTCGCCCACGTAGGCGCCAATGTTGGTGTAGCTCGGCATCAGGATAACGCCGGGAGCCAGGTAGGCACCGTAGCGAGCCACGGCGGGCGGCACTACGCGCACCTTTTGGCTGGCGTAGTCGGTTTTGAGGGCCATCTTGTCGTGATACTCGAAGGGACCAACTTCCTGGGTTTCCATCTTGCGGATGGGGAAGTAGAGAATCACGGCCTTCTTAACCCACTCGTTGATAGTCCACTCGCCGCCTTCTTCAGTGGGTGGCTCGGCTACGCGCAGTTTGCCTTTGTCGAGGTCTTCGATAACGTGCTCGATGGCGGTTTGGGTCTCGGGCTGGTCGAGCAGGGTGCGGTCGTCCCAGGCGGCTTCGATGGCCTCTTGGGCGGCAAAGCGGTCGAGCACTGGGCTATGGTGGCTGGTAGTATCCATGAAAAAGAGAAGTAAAACTGGGCGCAAAAATAGCCCCACACTACCTTCGATTTTTCAGAAAAAATAGTGCCCGGCCGCGCCTAGGTACGCAAAAGGCCACTAACAGAGCCAAAGGCTTGCTGCTCAGCACGGCACTTTAGGGCCGTGCGGCAGGACCTAGGCGCTACCCACTTACTTATCCAGCGATTGTAACCAGGGCAGCGCATCGGCCATCATGGGTAGAATGCTCGAGCCATGCGTGCCGTTGGAGATGGGAATAAGCGTTACGTTGGTAGCACCTGCGGCTTGAAAGCGAGCCAACGTTGTGGCCGACGTTTGGTAAAATACGCTCTCATCGGCCGTGCCGTGGTAGAGGCGCGTAGGGCTGCGCGGCGCCCAGTTGGTAAAGCTATTGTCAGCCAGCTGCTGTTTAAGCACGGGCTCGCCGCTGGCACTACCTAGGGCTGCGTAAAAAGCGGGTGTGAACAGGGCCACGGGGCTGGTCGTGAGTTGGGCTTCGATAGCCAGCCGGTCTTTGGTACCGTCGAGCAGCGCCGGAATACGGGCTGCATAAGGCGCCTGAAAGAAGTCGGTCAGGGGCCGGTTCCAGCCGTAGGTGGTATTGTAGCCTTGCAGCAAAAGCGTTAGGAACGAAGGCGTGGCGTAGCTAGGTGCAGTAGCTATTCCGCTGAGCATACCCGGCAGGTCGTAGCCACCCGCACCTTCGGCGGCGGCCGTGAGCGTGAGCTGGTGGGTCGGATTGGTTTCTATTTCCTGCTGCGCGGCCATCGTCACGTAGCCGCCTTGAGAGTAGCCGATTAGGAAAAGGTTCTTATTAGTAGTGATGCTTTGCTGCTGCAAAAAATACTGCGCGGCCTTGAGCATATCTACCACGGTGCTAGCCGAGGTAGCCTTGTCGTAGTACGGCTGCACTACGTTGCTCGACGCGCCTAGCCCGATAAAGTCCGGGATAACCGTGACGAAGCCAGCGCTCGCAAACAACTCGAAGCCAGTGAAGGCATTGGGAAAGTTGGACGGGGCATCGGCCTGCCGGAACATGGTGCCGTGCTGTGCACTAAGCAAAGCAGGCGGACTAGGTGTATTGAGCGGCACCCCCAGCAAGCCCGACACCTGAATGAGCTGACCTTTATAAGTGGTCTTATACAAGAACTTGTAGTAGGTGGCGTCGTATTTGAGCTGGGGCACAAACGCGCCGAAGCCGCCTAGCGCGGCCAACGCTTGCAACTGCAGCCGCGGAATGGTGATAACGGGCTGGGCCGACACAAACAGGTCTTGGCCGCTGGGCTGCGTGGGCTGCGGGTCTTCGCTGGTGCGGCGGCAGCTACCTAGGCTGCTTATGACCAAGGTAGCCAGCACTAGAAAATGCAGGGGGCGAAAGAGTGCTTTCATAAGGACAGAAGTAACGTGTGGCCAGCTTTGGTTAGCACCAGTAGCTACTAGTGTAGCGCCGCCAGCAGTAATGCCCAAGCAATATATAGGCAAATGGCACAATACCTTGCCAGCAGCTACTGCAGGCAGCACTATGGCCGCTAGGTGCCGGAGCGCAGCAGCAGCTGAGCCGCAACAGCCTGAGCCTGTACATAGGCAAGGTAATGACTACTAAATTATTACCTTAGCTATACTTAGCAGCAGCAGTATCTGTGACACGCCGCCGCTACTTAGTACAGGTTATCTTTACCTCTTGCTGACCTGCGTTGGCTTCTCTCTTTTCCGGCGGTGGTGCCGGCGAGCGCGTGCTTTCTTCTGGCTTTTCTACTTTTATCACCCCTCCCACCGTCGTGGTGCTAGCCTCGGTGCTAAAGCCCGTGGACGATACCCGGATGCACGGCAAGTTTGCCGAAACCCTGCGCCAGCGCTCCGACCTGCGCCTACATGTGGCTGGGCGCTCCACGGGGGCTGGCTCGGCGCCCGCCCACGCAGCAGCGGTGCCCCGCATCCACCATCACGTCATTTTTGGGAGCTCGCGCCTAAGCTGGGGGCGGCTGGCCGCCCAGTGGCGCTACTGGCGCCTACTGCGCGAGCTGCGCCCGGCACTGGTGGTGGTGCATGCTCCCGAGCTATTACCCCTCACGCTGCTGTGGCGGCACCTAGGGCGCGGGCGGCAGTTGGTTTATGACATCCAGGAAAATTACGCGCTCAATATTCGCAGCCAGGGCGTGTACCCCGCTGCGCTACGCGGCGTGCTGGCGGGCTGCTTGCGCTGGGTCGAAGCCCTGGCCGCCCGCCGCGCCGCCGCCGTGGTGCTGGCCGAGGCCAGCTATGCCGACGAACTGCCTTTTTTAGCCGCCCTGCCCACCAGCCAAGTACTGCTACTCGAAAATAAGTACCAGCCGCAGCCTGGCCAAGTGCTGCCCCCTGCCGCCCGCCCCCTGCCTGCCCGCACCGAGCCGCTGCGCCTCTTGTTTTCGGGCACCATAGCGGCGCTGACGGGCGTGCACGAGGCCATTGCGCTGGCCCGGCACCTAGGGACCGCCTGGCCGGGCGGGGTGCAGCTCACCATCATTGGCTTTTGCCAGCAGCCGGCGCTACTAGCCGAGTTGCAGCTCCTGGCCGCTACCGAAGCCAGTTGGCTCACGCTTATTGGCGGGGCGGTGCTGGTGCCCCACGCGCAAGTGGTAGCCGAGCTGCAGCGCAGCCACCTAGGGCTGCTGCCCTACCGCCCGCACCCTAGCACCGAGCGCTGCCGGCCCACCAAGCTATTTGAGTACCTAGCCCACGGCCTGCCGGTGCTGGTGCCGCCCAATCCGCTCTGGGCAGGACTGGTGCAGGCGCACCAAGCCGGGCTGGTAGTCGATTTTTTGCAGCCTGCCACCGCCGCCGTGCACGTGGCGGCGGCGCTACCAACAAGTGTTTTCTATCCGTCGGGCCCACCTATCGGCGAGGTGTTGTGGGCCCCTGAAGGCAAAAAATTAGGGCATTTGCTGGAATGCCTGCTGCCACCCGCCACCTTTGTACCTGCTTAGCGTAGCCCGGAGGAGGTAATTTTGGCTTTTAGCTAAGCCATTCTTCCCTTCTCGGAGCCCCGTACTGACTGCTTCTCTCGCTCCCCTCCCACCCACTTTCCCGTTCATATTCAATGGCTTCTCCTACAACTTTGCGCCACGCCGAAATTGCGGGCGTGGGCCACTACGTGCCCGACCGTGTGGTTAAAAACGCGGACCTCGAACAGCTCATGGAAACCACCGACGCCTGGATTCAGGAGCGCACTGGCATTCAGGAGCGCCGTTGGTTTGAGGAAGGCAAGGACACCACTGCGGGCATGGGAGCTGAGGCCTCGCGCCGCGCCCTGGCAGCCGCTGGCCTTCAGCCCGACGATGTGCAGCTCATCGTGTTTGCCACCCTCTCGCCCGACTACTTCTTTCCTGGCTCGGGTGTGCTCATGCAGCGCGAGCTGGGCATGACTAATAATTGTCCGGCCCTCGACGTGCGCAACCAATGCTCGGGCTTTATCTACGCGCTCTCGGTGGCCGACCAGTTTATCCGCACCGGCATGTACGATAACGTGCTGGTAGTAGGCTCCGAAATCCATTCTTCGGGTCTCGATAAAAGCACGCGGGGCCGGGCGGTATCGGTCATTTTTGGTGATGGCGCAGGTGCTGTGGTATTGCGGCCGTCCTCACAGGAAGGCCACGGCATCCTGAGCACGCACCTGCACGCGCAAGGCGAGTTTGCCGAGGAGCTGATTGTAAAAGAGCCCGGCTCGAACCGTGATAACCGCACCGACTACGTAGCCGAAAACCGCGAGGGCATGTACCCCTATATGAACGGCCAGAACGTGTTTAAGCACGCTGTGGTGCGCTTTCCGCAGGTCATCAAGGAAGCACTTGACCAGAACGGCCACCAGCCCCAAGACATCGACCTGCTCATTCCACACCAAGCCAACCTGCGCATCACGCAGTATGTGCAGCAGAAAATGGGCCTAAGCGACGACAAAATTTTCAGCAATATCCAGCGCTACGGCAACACCACGGCCGCCAGCATCCCGATTGCGCTCAGCGAAGCCGTGCAGGAAGGCCGCGTCAAGCGTGGCGACCTGCTATGTCTGGCCGCTTTTGGCTCGGGCTTCACCTGGGCCTCGGCGCTGATTAAATGGTAGGCTTCGCAATTATGAATTGTGAATTGAGAATCGTGAAGGACTGCTGCGCTCATGCGTGGCAGGCCGTCCATTTTTAATTCACAACTCATAGTTATTAATTCAGAGAAGAATGCCCTCGCACACCGAAGAAAACTATTTAAAAACCATCTATAAGCTGGCCGAGGCCGAGCCGGGCCAAGACGTGAGCACCAACCGCATTGCGGCCGCGCTGACCACCCGGGCGGCCTCGGTTACGGATATGCTGCGGCGCTTGGCCGAGAAGGAGCTGCTGCGCTACGAAAAATACCGCGGCGTGCAGCTCACACCCGAGGGCCGGCGGCTGGCGCTGCTCACGGTGCGCAAGCATCGGCTGTGGGAAGTTTTCCTGGTGCAGCAGCTGGGTTTCAATTGGGACGAGGTGCACGAGGTAGCCGAGGAGTTGGAGCACGTGCAGTCGCCGCTACTGATGCGGCGCCTCGATGAGTTTCTCAACTACCCCACCTTTGACCCGCACGGCGACCCCATTCCGGCCGAGGATGGGGCTATGCGCCGCCCCTTGCAGCGCCTACTCGCCGACCTCGAGATTGGCGAGCGCGGCACCCTGGCCGCCGTCAAAGATACCTCCGCGCCCTTCCTGCAGTACCTCGACAAAGTAGGCCTGCCCCTAGGTGCCCAAGTTAAAGTACTAGATAAAGTATCGTTTGATAACTCCTTAGAGCTGCGCATAAACCGTGAGCGCACGGTACTTATTTCGGCCGAAGTTGGGCGCAATTTGTTTATCACCTAGCAACCCGCTGGCGTGGGCTGCTTAGTCAATCTGCGCAATTCGCCTTTCCTGTGGTTCAGTCCTTATCCGATACCATCGTTGCCCTTTCTACCCCGCCCGGCATTGGTGCGCTGGCCGTGGTGCGCCTCTCGGGGCCCAATGCAGTAGCCATCACGCAGGCACTATTTTCGAAGAAGAATCTAGCGGCCCAGCCCGGCCACACCCTGCACTACGGCACCCTACGCGACCCCACTAGCGGCCAGGTGCTCGACGAAGTGGTGGCGGCTCTTTACCGCGCTCCGCGCTCCTATACCCGCGAAGACGTAGTAGAGATTTCGGGGCACGGCTCCGACTTTATTGTGCGCCAGGTGCTGGCCGCCCTGCTGCGCCAAGGCGCCCGCTTAGCAGAGGCCGGCGAGTTTACCAAACGCGCTTTCCTGAATGGAGCCCTCGACTTGGCTCAGGCCGAGGCCGTGGCCGACTTAATTGCCGCCGACTCGGCTCTATCGCACCAAGTAGCGCTGAACCAACTGCGCGGCGGCTTTTCAGATGAGCTACGCGGCCTGCGCGCCCAGCTCATTAAGTTTGCCGCGCTACTGGAGCTGGAGCTAGACTTTGGCGAAGAGGATGTGGAGTTTGCCGACCGCACGGGCCTTACGCGCTTGCTTGCCGAAGTGCAAGGAGTAGTACATGGCTTGCTCCGCTCGTTTGAGCTCGGCAACGTTATCAAGAACGGGATTACGACTGTTATTGCCGGGCGGCCCAACGCTGGTAAGTCTACGCTACTCAATGCTTTGCTGCGCGAAGAACGGGCCATCGTGTCAGCCATTCCGGGCACTACGCGCGACTTTATCGAGGATGAAATCAGCATCGACGGGCTGCGCTTTCGCTTCGTAGATACGGCCGGCCTGCGCGACAACCCCGCCGATGAGGTCGAGGCCATTGGCGTGCAGCGCACGCGCCAGCGCATTGGCCAGGCGGCACTACTACTATATCTATTCGACCTGACGGTTATGACCCCGGACGAGGTGCGGGCCGACCTAGGCGAGTTTACTGCCGCCCATCCCAACTTGCCGGTGCTGCTAGTGGGCAATAAGCAAGACGCCGCTACCCCCGCGCAACTGGCGGCCTTTACGGGGCTCGCATCTTCTGATGTTCAACTTCCTACTCACTTCATCGCCGCCGCGCAACGCCTGGGGCTTGACGAGTTGCAGGAAGCCCTGCTCACGCAGGTGCGCGGCGCGGGCCTGGCTAACAGTGGGGCGGCCACCATCGTCACCAATGTGCGCCACGCACGCGCCCTGGAGGCGGCGGCCCAGCACCTAGGAGCCGTGCAGCAGGGCCTAGGTACCGGGCGCGGCACCGAGCTAGTGGCCGCCGACCTGCGCCACGCCCTCGGCGCACTAGGCGAAATCACGGGTGATATTTCGTCCGACGACCTGCTGACGAGCATTTTCACTCAGTTTTGCATCGGTAAATAACCTATTTACTATTTGGTGCATGGCAATCAGCGCAAACGTTATCAGTTGGCTTGTGGCCTCATAAAAGGACAGTTAGCAAAACCTAAGTTCGAGTTCGACTGTAGTAAGTGAGTGCTCGCCCGGCCAGAAATTTCCCGGCTTACAGCCCAGGCCTTAGCTTCGCGCCTAGAATACTCCCTGACGTTAACCACCCACTCTTCTCTAGTACAATGGCAGAAACTGCTGACCTCACCCTCGATGGCAAGACAATTAGCTTGCCCGTTATCGAAGGCTCCGAGCACGAAAAGGCCTTCGACATCGGCAAGCTACGCGACCAAACCGGCTACGTCACCTACGACCCAGGCTATAAGAACACCGGTGCTACCAAAAGCGCCATCACGTTCCTCGACGGGGAGGAAGGCATTCTGCGTTATCGCGGCTATCCTATCGAGCAGCTCGCCGAGCAGGCCAGCTTCCTGGAAGTAGCCTACCTGCTGATTTACGGGACCTTGCCTACCCAGGCTGAGTTTGATGCCTTTCGGTATAAGATTTCGCAGCACACGCTGGTGCCCGAAGACGTGCGTAAGATTCTCGACGGCTTTCCGTCGACGGCCCACCCCATGGGTATCCTAGGGTCTATTGTGTGTTCACTCACGGCGTTCTACCCGCAAAGCATTGCGCCGCAGATGAGCGCCGAGGAACTGGACCTCAACATTGTGCGCCTCATTGGTAAGATTACGACCATTGCGGCTTGGAGCTACAAAAACTCGGTAGGTCACCCCTTTATCTACCCCCGCAACGAGCTCGACTACACGGCCAACTTCTTGTACATGCTGTTTAGCTACCCCACCGAGGAGTACAAGCAAAACCCCGTGGTAGTGAGCGCGCTGAACAAGCTATTCATCTTGCACGCCGACCACGAGCAAAACTGCTCGACCAGCACTGTGCGCCTAGTGGGCTCGTCCAATGCCAGCCTCTACGGCTCGGTATCGGCCGGCATCAATGCGCTGTGGGGCCCGCTGCACGGCGGTGCAAACCAAGAGGTTATCGAAATGCTCGAAGCCATCGAGCGCGACGGCGGCGACACCAGCAAGTTCATTGCCAAGGCTAAGGATAAGAACGATTCTTTCCGCCTCATGGGCTTTGGCCACCGGGTGTACAAGAACTTCGACCCGCGCGCCAAAATCATCAAGAAGGCGGCCGACGAGGTGTTGCAAGCCCTAGGGGTGCAAGACAGCCCGCTGCTGAAGATAGCCAAGGAGCTAGAAGAAGCTGCCCTCACCGACCAGTACTTCGTGGACCGCAAGCTGTACCCGAACGTAGACTTCTACTCGGGCATCATCTACAAAGCCATGGGCATTCCTACTGAGATGTTCACTGTGCTCTTCGCCATCGGCCGCCTTCCCGGCTGGATTGCCCAGTGGAAAGAGCTGCGCGAGAACAAAGAGCCCATCGGCCGCCCCCGCCAGATTTATACCGGCGAAACCGAGCGCAATTACGTGGCCATTGCCGAGCGCGCGTAAATAGCACTTTTTTCCAATTCAAAAAGGCCGTTCTGCAACTTGCAGAACGGCCTTTTTTGGTAAGCTTCTCCCCTACTGTGGCGGTTACTAGTATGCCGTTGAGGGGTCCCGCGCCTATTTAATTTCGCGCTTGAGCGTAAAAAGCAAGTCCGTAGACTGGCCGGCATTAACTACACCGACAGTCGAAACCACTTCCCAACCTAGGTTGCCTAGTTGATTGAGCTGTTCGTTGAGCTACCTATAGTTCAGCCCGTTGAAGAAGCCACTCTCCGCATTTAATAAGCGGTATTCCAAATTTTTCATGGGTGATTTCGCATGTTTCGTTTGCCGCCCATAAGGTTTATAGCATTCATCGGCGGCAATCCGAATTCATTACAACCGGTGGGCCGTGAACGAGGCCCGCAGTTGCTGATATGCCAAACGCTGCTCAGGCTCCAGGATAGTGTTGAGCGCTTGCTCGTAGTGGTACTGCGTGGCGGCTAGCTGCTCGTCGCGCTCGGCTGCTGGGGCATTAGCAATGCCTAACTCGAACTCTAGCTGCCGGCGCTCCTCTAGGTAGTGCAGGTGCAGCTTCTTGATGGCGAGATACTGCCCCTCGTTGCAATGAATGCGCCGCGACAGGGCCTGCGTGAGCGTAGTAGCATGAGCTGCCACAGACCTAGGATAGGCCTTAGGCTCGTCGCCGGGGCCATGAGCGGGACGGGCACTCGTAAGGCCAGCCGTGAGGCAGGCGGCAGCGAACAGGTTTTTCATGAGTAAAAAAGATAGAGGTTGGAAAAAAATGGTGATGCTTGAAAGAGCTTACCAGCACTAGTGGCTGGCAGGCCGGGGTAACTGATTCCAAACCTACACGCTTTTTATTTTTTGGACAAAATCGGGTGACTATGGCACTTTTTTAATCAGACAATTTTTCGTCAAAATCACAACCGCCTCATTTTCGAACGATTATTCTCGATTGCAAAAGCGTCACTCGAAGCAAAAAAAATGCCCGCACAAGGGCGGGCACTACATTTTATTTGAACAATCCTAGTAAAATCTCACCTTCTTAAAGCCTTGCTTTAAGTCGCTGCTACAGTATTCGCAGTTCGATGCGGCGATTTTGGGCCCGGTGAGCCTCAGTATCATTAGCTGCTAATGGCCGAGTTTCGCCGTATCCCTTGGCTCGCAGGCGGGCAGCGGGCACTCCTTGGCTGGTCAAGTAGTCGAACACGGCTTGCGCACGGCGCTGGCTGAGGTTCAGGTTAGCGGCGGGCGTGCCCACGTTGTCGGTGTAGCCAGCTACTTCCACGCGTAGGCTTGGGTCTTGGCGCAGGAACTCAACCAGGCGGCTCAGCTCTGTGCGCGACCTAGGCTTGAGCGTGGCCTTGTTCGAATCAAAAAAGAGGTTGTTGAGCACCGCACTCCGGCCGCTTTTGGCCGGGTCGAGGTAGATATCCAAGGTCAGCGGGTCAAACTTTTGCTGATTTGAGTAATCGAAGCTCAGGCTCTTGAGCAGGTAGCCAGGTGCGGCGGCATACATGGCGTAGGCGCGGCCCTCGTTGAGAACGGCGGTATACTCACCGGTTTCGCCATCCGAGTACACCTGCTGCGTCAAGGCGTTAGTATTCAAATCAAACAGCTGTACCACGGCCTCGATGGGCTTTTTGGTAATGGCGTCGAATACGCGGCCCTGGGTATAGGTGCTGGTTTCGCGAGCGCGGGCGCTGGCTGGCACTTCGCTGCCGTAGAGCAAGATGGCGGGCGGCAAACCGGGAGCGTCGCCCGACTGCGGCCGCTCGGTGCGGGTGTAGTAGGCGCGCTTGTTGTCGGAGCTAATGAAGAGCGAGGCCTCATTGGCAAACGTGTTGAGCGGGTAGCCCACGTTGAGTGGTTCGCCCCACTGACCTTTCTCGTCAAGATAAGACCGAAAGACATCGGAGCTACCTAGGCCCACCCGGCCATTGGTACTGTAATAGAGCGTAGTGCCACTGGCGTGGATGAAGGGCGCCAAGTCGTCGCGCGTGGTGTTGATGGGAGCACCCACGTTGCGGGCAGCACCCCAGCTGCCATTGGGCCCGATAGTGGTCACGTAGATGTCGTAGCCACCCACGCCACCGCCCCGGTTGGAAGAGAAGTAGAGCGTGCGCCCATCGGCCGAGAGCGAGGGCTGCGAGTCCCAGGCTTTGGAATTGACCAGCACGCCTAGGTTGCGTGGGGCCGCCCATTGGTTGCCACGCCGGTGCGAGATGTAGAGGTCGCAATTGCCCAAGCCACCCGGCCGGCCGCAACTGGTGAATACCAGCGTCTTGCCATCGCCCGAAATGGTAGCTGCCCCCTCATTCTCGGGCGAGTTGATAACAGACGAAATCGACTGCGGCGCGCCAAACTTACCGCCGGCATCGACGGCGCTGATGAGCAAGTCTTCGTTTTCCTGGCCTTGCTTCTCGGGGTTGCGGCGCACCGTGAACACCAGGAAGCGGTTGTCGGCGGTGAGCACCGGAAAGTACTGGTCGCGAAACTGGTTGAGCGGTGCAGCCAAGCGCTCGGGGGGCGGGCCCGTAGGATGCGCCATGGCCTCGGCCGCAAAGTCGCAGTTTTGTAGTTGCAGCTTGGCCAACTCTACCTGGGTTTTATTGGTAGGGTTGGTTTGCAAATAGTTGGTAAAGGCCGTACGCACAGCGGTGTAGTCGCCTACCTCACCGGCCAAGCGGCCCATCACAAAATAGTCGGCGGCGCGGGCAGGCTCTATGGGCAGTTTGCTCAGGCCCGCTTGGTAGGCTTCGAGCGCCCTAGGGTGGTCGCCGAGGGTCAGCAGCAGCGAAGCTTTACGCAGGTACGGCTCGCCGTAGTCGGGGTACTTATCCGTGAGCTGCTGCCACACAGCCAGCGCCTGCTGGGGCTGGCGGTCGCGCTGAAGCAGCAGCTGAGCCTTTTCATAAAGGCCGCGGGCTTTATTATCGGTGATGCTGGCGGGCACTTGTGCCAAGGCAGGCGCCGTGGCCAAGCCAATCAGCAGGCTAGCAGAAAACAGGATTTTTGGCAGCATAGAGCAGGAAAGACGCAAACGAGTACCCTAGGTAGGCTATTGTGACCAACCTAACGGTGCAAGCCGCCGGACCGTTCAGGGTTCCTTCACCTAGGGGCCGCAAAGATGCGCGCCCCGCCCGCTATGGGATGTCGAGGTACTTATGCGTTTGCAGCGACACCTGCCAGCGCGGGTTGGCCTTCACATAGTCGATTAGGGCGGGCGTCATGCGGGCGGCGCGGCTCCACTCGGGCTGAAGGTAAAGGCGCGTGGTGGGCGGCACCAGGGCCGCGTGCTCCTCAGCCCACTTGAAGTCACTATCGTTGAAAACGATGATTTTCAGTTCGTCGGCGTGAGCCAGCACTTCGGGTAGCGGGGCCTTGAATTTCTTGGGCGACACGCATATCCAGTCCCAGTTGCCCGATAGCGGGTGCGCGCCGCTGGTTTCAATCCACGTCTTAAAGCCAGCTTCCTGCAACGCCTTGGTTAGGGGCAAGCAGTCGTGCATCAGCGGCTCGCCACCGGTGATAACGACATTGCGGCCAGGGTACTCACTGGCAGAAGCTACTAGGTCGGCAATGGCGTAGCGCGGGTGAGCATCGGCATCCCACGACTCTTTTACGTCGCACCACACGCAGCCCACGTCACAGCCCCCTAAGCGGATAAAATAGGCCGCCCGCCCAGTATTAAACCCTTCGCCCTGAATGGTGTAGAACTGCTCCATAACGGGCAGTGCCGCAGCGGGCTCGGAAGAAGTAAGGATGGGCAACGAAGCAAAAAAGTCGGTAACGGCAGACATAAAAAACTAAAAAAGGGCGCGACTTACGTCAACGCCCGAGGCGCAACCGGTGGTTCCGGTCACTCAAATTTACGAAAAGAAAGTAGCTTAGACTGTGTAGTCCGAGCGCGAGCGTAGCGAGCAGACTACCCTAGGTACCTGATGCCCGCTGCGCCCGCACTCGGACTACAAAGTCCACGTGCCTACTTTTTCGGATAGATTTCACCTTTTGCCGCCCGCAGGGTGTTAAGCAGCAGCATGGCAATGGTCATGGGGCCCACACCACCCGGTACGGGCGTGATGCGCGAGGCCAGCGGCGCTACTTCGGCAAAATTCACGTCGCCTTTCAGGCTGAAACCGCTCTTCTTGTTGGCGTCCGTTACACGAGTCGTGCCCACGTCAATAACTACCGCGCCGGGCTTTACCATGTCGGCCGTCACGAACTCAGGCCGGCCGATGGCCGCCACGATAATGTCGGCCTGCCGCACAATTTCGGCTAGGTTCTTGGTGCGCGAGTGGCACAACGTAACGGTGCAATTAGCCGTCTCTAAGTTCTTAGCCAGCAAGATGCTAACCGGTGTGCCCACGATGTTGCTGCGACCGATAACTACGGCATGCTGGCCGCTAGTCTTGATACCGGCCCGGGCCATTAGCTCCACGATGCCGGAGGGGGTAGCGGGCAGCAGCGCAGGCAGCCCAGCCACCATGCGCCCTAGGTTGGTGGGGTGAAAACCATCCACGTCTTTCTCGGGGCGAATGGCTTCAATCACCTTCTCGGCGTCGATGTGCTTGGGCAGCGGCAACTGCACAATGAAGCCGTCGATGTCGGCATCCTCATTCAGCTGCTGCACCTGGGCCAGCAGTTCGGCCTCGGTAATGTCGTCTTCAAAGCGCAGCAGCGTGCTGCCAAAGCCCACACGCTCGCAGGCTAGCACTTTGTTGCGCACGTAGGTTTCGGACCCACCATCGTGGCCCACGAGGATGGCGGCTAGGTGCGGCACTTTGTGGCCGGCTTCCGTGAGGCGGGCTACTTCGGCGGCAATTTCTACTTTAATATCCTCGGCGGTTTGCTTGCCGTCGATGAGGTGGTTGGGAGCGCTTTCGGGCATAAGATTGCGCGGGCTTTGTGGTCCGCGATTGGTTGAAAAAGATATCTTCGAGTTGCGAACTACCACTGGCAGTTAGCCCAGGTGTAGTCCGCACAACTACTTAACGCATGGTGATACCAGCGGCCGTCAGGCGCTGGTAGATACCGGCCAGCAGCTCGCTTTTGAGGGCGTCTTCCTGGCGAATATTATTTATCCAGAACTGTACCTTCAGGTCATAGCCGCTGGTGGTTATACTGCTGAGCAAGATTTCGGGGGCTATGCGGTGCAGGGTATTCGGGTTGGCAATAATCTCTTCTCCGATGAGGCGCCGGGCTTCGGCCAGGTCAATATCGGGACCTAGGGCCAAGGCCAGCTCGGTGCGGATGTGGCTGTTGCTGAGTGTCCAGTTGATAACGTGGTTGCTGAGCAAGTCGCCGTTGGGCAGGATGATTTCGGAGCCGGCCTGCGACGTCAGCTTGCTGGCTCGAATGCCGATGTCCTTTACGCGCCCGGTCTGGCCCTTTACCTCTATGTAGTCGCCCACCTGGAAGGGCCGCTCGAAGATGAGAATAACGCCCGACACCAGGTTGTTGATGATATTCTGCAAACCCAGACCGATACCGACACCTAGGGCACCCAGCACGATGGCAATTTTATCGACCGGCAGGCCCGAGGCGATAGTAGCCATAAATAAGCCTACGGCCAGAATGCCCAACCGAATGGCCACCATCCAGGAGCCTTTACGATTGGCATCGGCATTGAAATCGTCGTCGGTTTCGCCAAAGAAGTACCCGATGTACTTCTGCAACTGAATAGTAATAAGCACGATGCCCACAAACAGCAAAATATTACCTAGGGTAAACGTGGTGCTACCAAGCTGGTGCGGCGCCGTGAGCGCATGCTCGATAAGCCGGTAAAACAGGTTGTACAGGTTTAGGTTGGAGGTGAATAGCATCAGCCAGAGCACGCCCACTACTACCACCAGCGCCTTGCGCAGGCCGCTCTCTATTTTGCCAAAGCTGAGCCGGGCTGACATGCCCCCTGCCAGCCGGCTACGCTTTACTTGTAAGAAAAAGGCCTCGGTGGCAACTCGCACAAAGGCCGAGAGCGCCACTATGTGCGTGAGCCCAAAAATAGCCGTGGTGCTGAACATCTTAGCCAGGCTCACCCAACCGAAAACGTTAGCCACAATACCTAGGATGTTGAGCCCAACAAACAGGAGTGCCACGGGCCGCACGAAACCGGCCAGTAAGTTGCGCTGCCGCAGATAGCGCCAAAAGGCCCACCCCAACACACTCGCGCCCACATTGAGCAACACCTCTACCCAACGCATGCCAAGACCTGGCGCCCGCACCGCATAGACCAGCGTAAGGGCAAAAAACGCCCCCACGATACCTAGCCAGTACCAAAACAGCGGCCGCGGCCAGCTGCGCCAACCCAGCACTGTGAGCGTTAGTAACAGCAGCAGTTGCAGCAAGTCGGTATAAGCGGCCGGGGCGTGCAGGTCAAAAAAAGGCGCTAGGCTGAACACCACCAGCAGCGCGGCGGCCACTGGCACCGGCCGCAAGTAGCGTAGGCGGTGCTCAGGTATTTCGAGTACTGCGGGCGTGTCTGTGCCAGTGGCCGGTGTGGCCGGTGCGGCCGCTGCCGCGAGGCGCAAGGCCCTGAAGTTTTGAAATACCCAGCTAAAGAAAGCCAGCGCCAGCAGAGCCATCCATACCCAATAGTCCCAGTTTTCGGCAAAATAATAGCCCGTCAGCGAGCGCTGGGCGGCATACGACTGGCGCACTAGGTTGCTGGTCTGCTCATCAGTCCGAATGCGGCTGGGGTGCCAGAGCGGCGGCAGCTCGGCTTGGTGGTTGCGGCCGTTGAAACGGCCCATCTGCTCGCGCACCACGTCTTGCAACTCCAGTACCTGGATGTAGCCGTCCGACACCCGCGTTTGCAGGCCAGTCACAGTTTGGCGGCTGCGGCGCAATAGCTGAGCAGCGCGGTCTTCCTTGCTCTGGAGGCGGGCTAAGGCCCGGCCCACGGGCGTAGTGACGGGCGGGCGCGCAGCGGCGGGCGGCAGCTGCCCACTCAGTGTATCGAGCCGGGCCTGCATAGCGGCGAGCTGCTTGCTACCGTCGGCCAGCGTCGTGCGCCACCTACCTAGCTTCTCCTGCATGTCGGCCAGGAGCACGCGGTACATCTGTAGCTGCTTCACATCCACCACGTTGCCGTACTGGTCGAGGTTCTCCCGAATAATCTCAAGGTTGTCCTCCACCGTAGGTAGGTCGTCGCTGAGGTCCTCCGTATTGGTAGCGCGGCGAGCCGTGCCGTTGATGCGGCTCAGCACGAAGTACGCCCGCTCCACGCGCTGGGCTAGTGAGTCAGGCAACACAGGCTGCGGCTGGCGAGCTTTCTTAGCTGATGCTGGCTTTTGCGGCGCAGGGGCGGCTTGCAGGCTTCCTAGGTGGCCAGCCAGCAACAGCAATAATAGTATTCGAAAAGATAAGGCGATAGCTGATTGACGCATTCAAAAACAGTAAGTGATACAGTATATTGGCCTCTTTAGCAGGCACTTTTGACCCACCGTTCACTTTTATATGAAATATTATTTTAAAGCTTTAAAAAAGTATGCAAACGTTGAAGGCCGAGCAAGCCGGGCGGAATATTGGAGCTTTATATTTTTTAATTACCTCGTCTCGCTCGTAATAGCTTTTATCGAAGTTCGAATGCGCACTCATTTTCTTGCTATAACCTATGCAGTAGCGCTATTCTTGCCTAGCCTTACTGTTGGAATGAGAAGAATGCATGACCTAGGAAAGTATGGTATATATGCCCTTATCCCGGTTTACAGCCATATCCTAGCCTGCTTTGCGGGTACTAAAGGTGCTAATGCCTACGGGCCTGCTCCCAGTAAACAATAAGGTGTAGCAAGCGCCTGAAACCCTTATCGAAAAGGCCGGCTCCCTCACAGGAGCCGGCCTTTTCATCATCAGTCAATCTTGAGCACCGCCAGAAACGCTTCCTGCGGAATCTCCACCGAGCCCACTGAGCGCATCCGCTTCTTGCCTTCTTTCTGCTTCTCAAGCAGCTTGCGCTTACGCGAAATGTCGCCGCCGTAGCACTTGGCAATTACGTTTTTACGCAACGCCTTTACCGTTTCGCGGGCGATAATTTTCTGCCCGATAGACGCCTGAATGGCGATATCGAACATCTGGCGGGGCAGCAGCTCGCGCAATTTCTCGCAGAGGCGCTTGCCCCACTCGTAGCTCTTGGAGCGGTGCACGATGGCCGAGAGGGCGTCTACCTTCTCGCCATTCAGCATCACGTCGAGCTTCACCATGTCCGACTCGCGGTAGCCAATCAGCTCGTAGTCGAGCGAGGCGTAGCCGCGGCTAATGGTTTTGAGCTTATCGAAGAAGTCAAATACAATCTCCGACAGCGGCAGCTCGAAGTTCATCTCCACGCGCTCGGAGGTCAAGTACGACTGACCTTTGATGATGCCGCGCTTCTCCATGCAGAGCGTGATAATCGGCCCCACGTACTCAGCGGCGGTGATAATCTGCGCTTTGATGTAAGGCTCTTCAATGAGCTTAATCAAGTTCGGCTCCGGCATTTCAGACGGCGCGTTGATGATTAGCTCCTGGTCTTTGGAACCTAGGGCGTGAAACTGCACGCTTGGCACGGTGGTAATCACCGTCATGTTGAACTCGCGCTCAAGGCGCTCCTGCACGATTTCCATGTGCAGCATGCCAAGGAAGCCGCAACGGAAACCGAAGCCTAGGGCCACCGACGTCTCGGGCTCCCACACCAGCGAGGCATCGTTGAGCTGAAGCTTTTCCATGCTGCTGCGCAGCTCTTCGTACTCGGTGGTATCGACCGGGTAGATGCCAGCAAATACCATCGGCTTCACGTCGGCAAAGCCCTGAATGGCTTCGGCCGTGGGGTTGTGCACGTGCGTGATGGTGTCGCCCACCTTCACCTCGCGAGCTTCCTTGATGCCCGAAATCAGGTAGCCTACGTTGCCAGCGCTCATTTCGGGGCGCGGCTCTTGGTTAAGACCTAGGATACCGATTTCATCGGCGCCGTACTCCTTGCCCGTCGCCATAAACTTCACCTTGTCGCCCTTGCGCATAGTGCCGTTTTTGATGCGGAACAGTACTTCAATGCCCCGGTACGAGTTAAATACCGAGTCAAAAATCAGCGCCTGCAACGGCGCATTGGGGTCGCCTACCGGCGCCGGAATGCGGTCACAAATAGCGTTTAGAATAGCTTCGATGCCAATACCGGCCTTGCCCGAGGCGTGGATAATATCTTCCGGCTTGCAGCCAATGAGGTCCACGATTTCATCAGTTACTTCCTCCGGCATGGCGTGCGGAAGGTCGATTTTATTCAAAACCGGGATGATTTCCAAGTCCGCCCCGATGGCGAGATACAGGTTGGAAATCGTTTGGGCTTCAATACCTTGCGAAGCATCCACAATCAGCAGCGCACCTTCGCAGGCGGCGATGCTGCGGCTTACTTCGTAGCTAAAATCGACGTGGCCGGGCGTATCAATCAGGTTGAGCGTGTACACCTCCCCTTTGTAGGGAAACTGCATCTGGATGGCGTGGCTCTTAATAGTAATGCCGCGCTCGCGCTCCAAGTCCATATTATCGAGGAGCTGGGCCTGCATGTCGCGCTTGGCCACGGTGCTCGTGAACTCGAGGAGCCGGTCGGCCAGCGTGCTTTTGCCGTGGTCGATGTGGGCAATAATGCAAAAATTACGGATATTCTTCAACGGAGAGCGGTTTTATCGCACACGAAGATACGGCCGATTTGCGGCCGGTTGTATGTTTGGGTATGGACCCACTCGCTACTGCTACTGCCCAGCTACCGCCCACTAGTGCCTCCAAGGCCAGCGCGGCCCGGGTAGCGCACGGCAAATTTTTGAAGGTGTTTTTTAACGCCACCGCCTGCTACCTGCTGGCGTACCAGCTCGTGAGCTTGGTATACCAGGCGAGCACGGTGCTGATGGCGCGCAGGGCCAACGTACCTGGCTTTTGGGACCTAGGCGGCGTGCGGTTTGAGCTGGCCGACAGTGGCTGGCGGCGCGATATGGTGCTGGACGTGTATGGCGCGGGGCCGGCGCTAGTGCTGCTGCTGGGTGGGCTAAGCTTTTTACTCTTTTGGCGCGGGCGGCGCGGGCCTGGGCTCGGTAAGCTCCTGCTGCTGTGGGTGGTGCTGCACACGACCAATATCGTACTCGGCGGCCTACTCGCCGATACGGTGACGCAGTCGAACTCGTGGTATGTGCCCAATTGGTTGCTGGCAACGGGGGCAACTTGGCCCAGCATGGTGCTCGGGCTGCTCTTCGCTGCGGTGCAGGTAGCACTAGGGTTTCTGGCGGCCGGGCCATTTTTGCAAGCGCAGGACTCTCGCACAATCTTGCAGTTCGACCGCCGAGCGCACCTCGTGGTCTACGCCTTGGCAGGCCCCTGGCTAACGGGCTCGCTACTGCTGGCCCTCAGCAAATGGCCGCACCTAGGCGTCAACGAAGCCCTGCACTACGCCACCATGGTCCTGCTTTTGATTCCGCTGGCGATAAGCTGCCAGCGCGAATTCATTAATGAGCGTGAGCTGCTGCCGCGCCCCACGCGCGTAGCCTGGGGCCTAGTGGGGCTGGCCTTGGTAGCGTTGCTGGCGTGGCGGCTGGCGCTGGGTGCGGGCGTAGCATTTCAGTAGCAGTTAGTTCTAGCTGGCCCTAACGTGCTAATTATGTAGCCTGTGGCACAGGCTACAAGGCTCCAGCTACGTCCCGTATTAGACTGGTTGGCACAAAGCCCGGTACTCGGTGGGCGTCATGCCTTCGAGCTGCCTGAACATGCGGGTGAAATACGCCAAGTTGCTAAACCCGGCTTTAAAGCATATTTCGGTAATGCTGAGCACTGGATTGCGCAGGCAGCGCTTGGCCAGCCGCATGCGCTCCTTAATAATATAGTCGATGGGCGACAAGCCAAATTCCTGCTTAAAAGCCCGGAAGAAATTGGGCTTGCTCATGTAGGCCTGGGCGCTAAGCTCGTCCACGCTGATTTTCTCGGCGATATTTTCCTTTATGTAGTGCAGCGTGTGAGCAAAGCGGTTGGAGGTGGCTAACACGGCCACGTTGCGCTCGGTGGTGTGCAAGCTTTGTAGCTGCATCAAGCGTAGCAGCAGCTCTTTCACAGCAAAATCAGCTAGGATATCCTTGTTTTGCGAATTGTCGAACCCTAGGCGCACTAGCTTATAAATGAGTGCGGTTATCTCCTCATTGTTGTAGAAGTGGTGCTGCGTGAAGCTGAAGCTCCACTTGGCGCCCTCGGTGCGCGGGTAAAATTCGTTGAGGTAGTTTACCGTGTCGATGATTTGTAGCCGGTCGATGGCCAGCGCTACGCACTGGGTCGGGTTGGCGTCCGAGGCCTCCGGAAAGTCAATCAGCATCTTGAGGTGCGGCGGCACCACCATCGTGTGGCCGGGCAGGTAATGAAAGGCCTGCTGGTCGAGCAGGTGCATGACCTTCTTGCCACGAAGCATATTCGTAAGGACCAAGTCGCTAAACGACTGCGCCACTTGGTCACTGGGCACCAGCGTTTCGAGAATGCTAAGCTCATACTTCTCCAGCGTCTGCACCCGGCGGTGGTCGATGAGAGTGGTCAACTCGTGCGGCGGGGTACGCGGAATGGCAGGCAATAAATCGGCGGACGACATAGTGGAAGACAATAGCGAGGGGAGCAGCGTAAGGAGTAGTAGCCTGAATCGAGACCCTACTAACGGGAAAAGGCAGCTTTTGCTACGATACTGCCAGCGGTTGCTAGGATAGTGCAAGCCTTGGTTTTAGGCCGATTCTACTTTTGTGAAGCATTTATCGGCTAGCAAAAAAGCTGGTCAAGATGCCTCCCTAGCCCCGGTTTACCGGGGCTAAAAACAGTAGTTCCCGATGAGCGAGTTAGATGCCGATAAGTTGAGCCACGACCTCCGCCAGAACTGGCAGGTGATTATTAAGGAAAATAAGCGCCTGATGGAGCAAATGGATTTTGCTCCGGTAGCATCGCTAATTCCGCTTATTCAACACGCCAAGCGGGTTTTTGTTGTGGGCGCGGGGCGCACTGGGTTGGCCCTTAAGGCCACTGCCATGCGCCTGATGCACCTAGGCCTCACGGTGTTTGTAGTGGGCGAAACCACGACGCCCGCCATTCAGGTTGGCGACTTGCTGCTGGCGGGCTCAGGCTCGGGCACCACCAGCACCATCGTGAAAGCGGCCGAAAAAGCCAAAGCAGCCGGGGCGCAAGTAGTAGCTATTTCTACCACCACCGACTCGCCGCTGGCGGCGCTGGCCACGCAAGTAGTGGTGCTGCCCGCCGCCCAAAAGCAAGACCACGGCGGCACCATCTCGCAGCAGTATGCGGGTAGCCTTTTTGAGCAGTCGGTGCTGCTGCTCACCGACGCCATTTTCCAAACGCTGTGGGCCCTAGATGGCACCCCAGCCGAAGAACTCTGGAAACGACACGCCAACCTGGAGTAACCCCTAGGTGGCTTTTAGCTAATTTATTTTTCTTACCTCTGACCCCAACTGCCCCATGGCTAAGTTACAAGTTGCAATCGACCTGCTGAGCACCAAAGAAGCCCTCGAACTGGCTGCCAAAGTTGCTCCCTACGTGGACATTATCGAGCTGGGCACCCCGCTCATCAAAAGCGAAGGCCTCGCCGTTATTAAGGCTATGAAAGCCGCGCACCCCGACAAGCTGGTGTTTGCCGATTTCAAAACTGCTGACACCGGCGAGCTGGAAGCTGGCATGGCTTTCGGTGCTGGCGCTGACCTGGTTACCATCCTAGGCTCGGTAGACGACGCCACCGTAATCGGCGCCGTGAAGGCCGCCAAAGAGCACGGCAAAGGCGTGGTAGTAGACACCATCGGCGTAAAAGACCGCGTGAAGCGCGCCCAGGAAGTAACTAAGCTCGGCGTCGAGTTTGTGGAGCTGCACGCTGGCCTCGACGAGCAGGCCGCGCCCGGCTACTCCATCCAGGTGCTGATTGACGAAGCCAAGCGCGCCGGCGTACCCGTGTCCATCGCGGGCGGCGTTAACCTGCAAACCATCGCAGCTGTGAAGGCAGCTGGCGTGGCCGTGGCCGTAGCCGGTGGCGCCATCTACGGCGCCGAAGACCCCGCTGCTGCCGCCAAAGCCCTGCGCGAAGCGCTGGACGCCGCCTAGGTTCATCGCACCTACGCGTAGATTTCAAAAAGCCCCGGCGACCTGCCGGGGCTTTTTTTTATGCTATCCCAGCAGTGCAACTCTGCACTACTCGGCCGGGCTCCTGTGAGCGCTATCGCCGCCTATTGCGGCTAGCCTTTTGACTGCTATGCCTCGCCTCTTCTTGTTAATTTTGGCCCTATCGGGTGCCACCCGCCTAGCTCATGCCCAAGTAAATCAGTCGCTTATTCGGGTGGTTGATGGCCGTACCGGCCAGCCTATACCCTACGCCTCGGTCGGCGTGCCCAACAAGCCGCTGGGTACTGTGGCCGACGCACACGGCGCTTTCCCCCTGACCCAAATAGGAGCTGCGCCCTCCGACACCTTGGTTATTTCCTGCGTGGGGTTTCAAGCGCAGAAGCTGACGGTGCGGGACCTAGGCCAGCGGTCAGAAATAAGGCTGGCTCCGCAGGCCCAGACGCTTGCCGAGGTGGTCGTGCGCGGGCGGCAACCTCGGCGCGCCATCATCGGGCACAATTGGGTTAGTGCTTTTACCTCGTATGGCTTTTACACTACAGCCGATACGGTGCCCCACGCGCGCTTAGGTCGCGAAATTGGGGTGCTGCTCCACGTCAAGCACCCCACGTTGTTAGAGAACTTCCACCTTTTCACGTCGGGGCGCGACTTCAAGGCGGTCACGTTTCGGCTTAATATCTATGCCTTTGCCAATGGGCAACCGCGCCATTCGCTGCTGCGACAGGATATTGTTTTCACCGTCAACGGCCAGCAACGCGGCTGGACTGCTGTTGATTTGCGGCCTTTTGCCATTACGCTAGCGGGGCAGCAGCAGGTTGTCGCTACCGTCGAATGGCTCAGCAGCGAAGTGGGCCGGCCGGGCGGCAAGTTTCTGGATATTCCAACGCACCTTTCGGCGGTGCACACCACGTATAGCCGGTCGAAGAGTGCTCAGGGCTGGACTACTTACGGCTCTAACCCTAGCATGTACTTCGATGTCCTTAACTACCCAAACTAGGTGCTTGCCCCTTCATGACTCCCTCCTACCACCAGGCTTTCGTGGCCCAACTCGATTTCAAGCTTCCCCAAGACTACCTAGCTTATTTATTTGCGGCTGAGAGCACGTATGATTTTGGCGCAGCTTATCTAATTGAAGCGGACGATTTGCTGCAGTATAATATCGATTATGACGCAGCCGAACGCTTTGCCGGTTACTTTTTGATAGGTGCTCAAGATGGAGAAGCATTAGCTATTGAGAAGGCGACCGGACACTTTATTCAAACGCCATTTATCGGCCACGACGAAGAAACGCCGATAATCCTGGGCCTTACGTGGTCTGAGTTTTTAGAACATCTGCAAACAGGATACCTCTAATGCAGCTAATTGCCCCGGCCGACCCCGCCGGGGCTTTTTCGTACCTTGTTGCCCCCCTTGCGCCTCTGCCAGCAATCCAATTTTTGCCAAAGGACTTCTGGTGTCACGCTTTCCCTACAGTAGACTATATGAGTAACAACAAGTGAACTTCTGTCAGCCGAACCGCCAATAGCGCATCGAGCGTAACGCTCATATTATTGGTCAACTCAATACGTAATGAGATAAAATACCAGTTACAAATAGCTTTGCCAAAACTAGTGCATCCTTTTATTAACTTTTTTCTCTACTGATGGCCGAGTTCATGTTGTGGCTTGAGTTTGAGCATATCACGTCTGCGTGGGACAGCTCCAATGAAGCCTGTAATATTCATGTGACTTTGACCGATGGCCGACGTTATGGGCTTGAGGTCTGGACCTATAAATTTTTAACTACCCTCGTCGGTTGGGATGTAGAACGAGGTGAGAACCTAAGCGGTCTCTACCAAACTCCACCGGACTTATTTGTCCGAGAACTAACTCGCGAATGCATTGAGGCTACTATCACAGACCTCTTGAAGCATGGTAACTTAGAGAGCGTATTGAACCCATCTATTATCGATTCGTCATTAGCTGAAGATGATGAATAAGGAAAAGCCCCGGCCGACCCCGCCGGGGCTTTTTCGTACCTTTATCGCACCCAAACACGGGGCGTTTAGTTGAATAGACCAACTGAATGCCCCCGAAACTTCGCCCTCCCCCTCCCCCATGCATCCCGCCCCAGCCGCCCCCTACAAGCCCAAAAACCACGTTCGCATTGTCACGGCCGCCGCGCTGTTTGATGGGCACGACGCGGCTATCAATATCATGCGCCGCATCATTCAGAGCAGCGGCGCCGAGGTTATCCACCTAGGGCACAACCGCTCGGTGCAGGAAATTGTGGACTGCGCCATTCAGGAAGACGCCCAGGCTATTGCCATCACCAGCTACCAGGGCGGGCACAACGAGTACTTCAAGTACATGTTTGACCTGTTGAAGGAGCGTGGCGCGGGCCACATCAAAATCTTCGGCGGCGGCGGCGGCGTTATTCTGCCCTCCGAAATCGCGGAGCTGCAAGGCTACGGCATCACGCGCCTGTACTCGCCCGACGATGGCCGCTCGATGGGCTTGCAGGGCATGATTAACCACTTGCTGGAGGAAAGCGACTTTCCTACGGGCGAGAAGCTGAACGGCGAGGTTACCCATATAAAGGAGAAGGACGCTCGCAGCATTGGCCGCTTGATTTCGGCCGCGGAGAACTTCCCGGAGGAATTTGAGCGCGTGAAGGGCCAACTGGTGGCTGATTTTCAGCAGCAGGAAAGCAACGACACGCAGCTCTTGACACCCGGCAAAACCCAGGGGGCGCCCATCCTAGGTATCACGGGCACGGGTGGCGCGGGCAAGTCGTCGCTGGTC
>Ga0160429_1000065_pt1 | contig 136061 bp, 107 predicted proteins | sample SolpanmetagenomR_FD_108199 | JGI IMG/M metagenome (GOLD analysis project Ga0160429, IMG submission 108199) | Solar panel surface microbial communities from Lawrence Berkeley National Laboratory, California, USA - R | ecosystem: Engineered > Built environment > Solar panel > Unclassified ...
AGTCTCTGCGCTTGGCGGGGCAGAATGGGAAAGTGGCGTCACGACCCGACTCGTTTGTTTTCGAGACTTTGCTCATAGACATGGCATTGTGGAGGAAAAGGAAATAGATGGCGATAGGCAAGACTTGGGAGCGGCGAGATTTATTGGAGTCGTCAAGGCGGGTGGGAGACGCATTGTAGACGGAGATGGTGATGTAGGAGTTACGGTCGCCGTCACAATCAATGATGTAAGTCCATGAGAACTTTCTTCGACCAACTGAACGCTGACAACGATGAACAGTATGGGATTCGAGAAGTGATGGCAAAGTCATCGAGTGCTGAGTACATTCATGATGACACGTCCAACAAAATAGAACAGATTGGTCAACAAGAGGCAGTAGTGAACCGAATTGTAGTTTCACCGATCAAACCTAGACCAAAAAGAAAGTTTGATGAAGTTGTTGCTGATAGTGAAGACGAAGATGATTTGAGTGAATATGGATGGCATGAAGGTGACGAAGTAATGACCGAATTAACTACCGATCAAGGCCTAGGCGATGTCGTCGTGACTGATAGCATTGCATGTGATACAACTCTGTCGACTGATGATACAGACAGTGATAATGGTGGCGACGGTGATGATAATGATAACGATGACGATGACGATGTAGTAGAAATCAGCAGACCTACTACTCTATAACACATGACGCCATGTATATACACATTCAATGTACAAAGACTTGATGTTATAATGGTAAAGTATGATTGATTATTAATTTTCTCCATGTTCTTTGGTAAAAGAAAAAGAAGAAAGTCTATATATCGTATAATAAAAGCCTAGCAAAATGGGTAGCAATTTTATAAAAACAATATGGAGAGAAGAGAAGAGACAAACACAAATCCTCGAAGAACGAGTCCCCCCTCCCCAGTGGTATCATGAAACAAGCTTTTATCGCGAGCGTAAAAAGAACCTCCCCCAAAGATTGTCTATCTGAAAGATTGTCTATCTGTAATTTTCAAAGAAAAGGATATTGATGTGATGGAATTGATTTGACCGAATTTTGTTCGGAAATGTTGGTCGATATGCATTTGAAAAAGTAATCGGGTAATGACAAGTTTCGTGTTATAAATATCGTTCGTGCAGGTCGCCAGCGATACTACTTCGAGCACTTGAATTACCGCTTTGTAGATCCATCGGCGGAGGGTTCAAACCGTCGCTAAACTTCATATAATGGACTCGGGAGGACTCGTTGGTTTCCGTCTTGGCGCTCCACGATCTCACTGATCCGGAGGCCGCTGTGTTGTGTCGGGACGTACGGCTGCTGACCGTCAGCTGATGGTTCGATTGGAGCAAGAACAGGTGGAACCTGATTTTGCAGGGAAAGATGGTGAAGGGTAGGGAGTTGCACACCATTTGAAGTATAATATGGCCGTAGCCTTGGGGAATAAGGGGGTGTAGTTAGAGGAGTATGATCTGGAGTTGGAGATGCGGAATGATGAGAAAAGGAAGGCGATGGAGGTGCAGTAGAAGTATTTGGTGACCCTGGACGAGATCTTTTTGTCGGGCGGTGTTGTGTATAAGGATCTTCTCGTTCATGACTTGCTGATCTTGACATTGGCTGTGATGCTGAATGGGTGGAGGGGTAATGGTAGGAAGATAGAGAACTAAGTCGACCATTTGAATTGAATGGAGCGGGGTAATTGTACGGCGTACCGGCATATGAACCTCTTGACGAAGGTGTAGGAACTAAATGTGCTGGTGAGCTTGTGGTATGTTCTCGTTCAACCTGTGATGCTGCTGTGGCAAGTAAATTGATATCCATTGCTGGATGCATGGCTGCGGGGCTAAAATCACCACTTGCGTTTCTTGTCATATAAGATCCACCATTTGTAGGATACGCTTGTTGAAAGGCAGCTGATGGTGACATGTTTGGAGAATTTACTTGGGAAACTGACGACGAACGATTGATTCCACCAGCCATAGGAGCTGGAGGTGGCATCATTTGTTGCATATTAGCCATTGGCGCATTCATATGCATGCCAACACCGCCGGGACCCATCAATTGTTGATGCATCAACGCTGATGCGGGGTCATAGGCCATTTGTGATACAGCGGCGGCGGCAGCGGCAGCAGCAGCTTGTTGTTTTGCCCCTCTTCTCGAGTTTGGATTGTTATGTATTCTCGAATGCCTTGTCAATTCATCTGAGCGACTGAATCTCTTCACGCAACCTGGAAATGTACACGCGTGTGGTTTTTCACCGGTATGTGTTCTGATGTGCCTCGTCTGATGTTCGAGTCTGTGAAATGCCTTATCGCAAAGCGGGCACTTGTACGGTCGGGGAAGGTCCCCCGGACTGTCTTGACCCTGAGGTGGTGATTGTTGTTTTATCATAATATCGCTTGGAGGGAGTTGAGATGGAGAAGCCATATTTGGATTTTCGGCACACGCCGTATCGTGCACTCGACGCCAAGTTCGTCAAGAATTGATTTGAGAAGTGAATGTCCAGATGTACGCTTGATAAATGAAAATCTAAGGCGGTGAAGTCGCGGTCAGAATCTTTTGTACCACGTGTCATGCAATGAAATTTGTGATTCTTACCTGTCTAGAATAGTCTGTCAGAAATGCTGAATAAAGACTGCCACCAATTATTATATGCGATTATTCAAGGAGCGTACTTTACAATAATGTGATCAAGGTAAAAGTAGTCCGGGGAAGCAATCTATAATAAAAAGCTGGACAAAAAATTTCCGACACCACACTCTGCTTTGTTGAAGAAACTGGGGAAGAAAATCGAGTCGATCAGGAGTTTGCATGGAGAAACGCGAGAGTCAAAAAAGTTGGGGAAAGAAGGAGCAGTGCGAATCACGTTCAGTGGGGCGCAGAAATTTTCTCCGCTAATTTTTTAACTGTGATCGAAAATGATGATAAAAAAAGCCGCATCTAAGGTTTTGTGGGGAAATGGTAAATCTCCCATGACAGTTGTTGTCATGCCGGATCTTCTTTCACTTAAGCATATCTTCATTTGTTATCTGTTATGTTTGTACAAAGCTGTAGCATTATTGTGCCCTGTGCTGACACACTGATGAAGTGCTTATCACATTAATGTCAGATACCATTCTACTTGTATCATTTCCACTATCATGTCGCATACTATAGTAAGTAGATTCTGTCACAGAATCCAGCATATTTCACTGCACATTCGGTATACATGCGTCGTCATCAAATATTCTTGGGAAAAAGGCTTCTACCTCACGCGGATCGTTCCGATGTTATGTATGATCTGAATTATATTATGACATTAGGTAAGGTCTTTTTCTCATCCTGACAATGGACCGTTACGAGTAGAATAAGGCACATATTTACGACTGAAGCATATCCAATCTTGGGTAGTCATCGGTTACGTTCCGAGAGTATGTCGACAAATCTAAGCATGAGTTGAAAAGAGATGCAGCATGACTCTGATTTTTCAAGGATTGTCCAGGAACTGAGATCCTTACTTGAAGTTATTGTTACTTCTAGATACTTGGTGGCCTGAATATGGTGTATCGTTTCGTACTGGGCCATTCACTCTTTCAAGCCCTCGGTACCGAACAGAGGATTCTATCTAATCAATGATGCATATGACATGAACTCATGAATAAATATGCAAAGCTATGTATTATTATGCTTGATTTCCAAATATGCAGTATGCTATGCCCTCGTACAAATATTAGTCGTCATCATTTACTAGTGTGCATTAAAATCATTAGGCATCAGATCATAGTCCAACCATCTTTGGTCCAAAGTATAATACTCCTCCCACAGCTGTGAACACAGAACCTGTCCACCACCACATATCTGGATCCCATACATCCCATTTCATTCTTTTTACATTCTCTCGCAACATTGCCTGGCTCCTTACACTATCTGATTCGTCCCTTTTCCGTTTTGTACTCGCAGTCCCTCTTGCTGTACCTGTACTAGCAGCAGCTGTAACAGAACCACTTTCCGTTGGATTCAGTGTCGTCGTGGCTACCATTACAGGCACGTCTGCCGCCTTGAAGAGCGGATTCACAGGTGTACCATCGAATTGAAAGAGATCTAGTCTCGTAAGTTTCGTATATAGATCTGTATAAACCTGATACGTCTTGAACATTTCACTCTGATTATACCGTGTATAAACCGCATGACTTGACGAACACGGTGTAGAAAGTAATTGTCTCCCATCCACCGCAATAGGAGTTAGAGTCAGTGACCCATTGGCGTTTTGAATCCATGATCCGTGTTGGAATTGCAAAATTCCAGAAGGACATTGTGGGTTAGTAGGATTGGAAATTGCGCGGAACAGGGCTTCTTCGTAAAAACCTTCAGATGAGAAGGAGTAGGAGATTCCGGTGCGGAGAGGCTCGGTAAAGGTGTCGTTGTGTGCATTATAGAAGCCCTGGCAGAATGGTCGTCAGTCGAATCGCTTTACCGTATAGAAAGACGGCTGGGGATTGTGAAGATATTGGACTAACTTACAGGTCCGGTCATGGTTTCGTTAGCTTTGCTGGTCCATGTACCCACCAACTCGGCGGGCAACGCCGCTCGGACTGTTCCCAGACTACCCCAGATGGACCATATGTACAATATTAGAAGAATCATCGCTGATGATATAGGCTGATAGTCGTTGACAATAGTTGACAACTCATCCTCTAAGTAAAAGTTTAGTCCGTCGTTTTCACGTGATTATATATGCACTTAACGGGCGATAAACATGAACCGGGATGTGGAGTTCTGGCTACATGCGCTTCAGAGTAGGACAAACGAGTGGACTAAATTGGCGACGTGCATCAGTCTATCCGGTGGACAGGGCACTTGCGACTTGTAATCGTCATAGAATGAGTATTTCAACGATCGATGGGCCTAGAACAAAAGCGGATTGGCGAAAAACAATCAAGAATGCCTTGTCTCCTCTATCATCAGAGGACATAGATCGTCAATGTATGTAGCCATGAACATGGGCGTGGCATCTCTAATTTAATGAGAGTCAAGCCGCATGCGTCTTTAAAGTCCTAAAAGACATGACAGAATATCAAAATGCAAAGCGTATAGCAATATATATGGCCATGCCTACATGTGAAATCAAAACTGAACAAATCGTCCTGGATTGTTTGGCATCACAAAAGCGGGTGTATATACCACATATAAATAAAAGCGATCAATCAATGGACATGTTGGCACTCCGTGATGTGAGAGATTTTCAAAACCTGGTGCCTGACAAATGGGGCATACCATCGTTCACGAAAGAAAGCCTAGAGTTAAGAGATAACGCTCTCGACATTAGCATTCCAATAAACTTGCAAGAGCCAGGAGCTGTAGGCCTAGATCTGATACTGATTCCAGCCGTTGCTTTTGACAGGGATTTGAATCGTCTTGGTCATGGAAAGGGTTATTATGATAAATTTTTGAATAAATATTCTACAACTAAGACTCGTGGTGGGAAGTCTCTACAAATTCCATTTCTTCGTAAGAGTCTTTCCATCTCCAAATACTTTTCCGAGCAATAACATATGCTGACCATATATAAACCTTTAGTCGGGCTCGCGTTGGAAGAGCAATTGCTAGATTGTTCACATAAACTGCCCGTCGAATCATGGGATCATAAACTGAACGCTGTGATATGCAACGATAGTCTTCTTACAGCCACTGAGAAAATAATAAAACCGAATTCAATATGACGAGCGTTTTCTATAAGCATAAGATTGAATTTGTAATCCCTTAAGCCAATGTAGGCTCCATGGAGTCGATGTTATGTATCATAGCGACATTGTCTCCTTTCAACAATATCTCACCTGTAATTTATATCAGCCTTGTGCTTCTTTCTCAGACTTTACTGTCCAATCGTACCAAGATCTGATCTGGTTTCTTCATTATTATTTTGTTTATTCGCAACTTTGACTTCAACTGCATCTTGCACAATCAAATTCATGAACTCGTCGAATCCCTGGCACAGTCTTATCAGTATGACATGCATAACCTGCTTATATCATCTATGTACTTACCCGAATCTTCCCTTCAATGCGCGATCCTGTTTGTTCATACAACCATATTGATACCTTTTGTTGACGCTGTAATATTTGGAAAATGGCGTTGATGGGTGGTAGTAGCACTTTGCCACCTCCACGTCCTCTTCCGGTCATGATTGCTTGAAATTGCTGATGAGAAGAATATCTTGCGCTTCAGATTGATGGAGGTCGTTGTCGCAAAATTCGGGAATTGATTTATACACGTGACCTTGATACTCAGAAATTCCATATTTTATTCATAGTGAACATAGCATCGATATATGAGATATTGAATATCCAGCTTTGGTGGATAGTCCGTCATAAAGTGAAAGGACTCATCTGCGAGTTCTTTCCATATTTTAATCCAACTTCTATCCATACTCGCAGTTTTTGAAAGACCCAAGATGCAATAAAACGTTACTCTGTGGCTTCTATAGCTTTGAGCCAGCTAAACCTGGTATTTTTCAATCAGGATGGCGTCCATAAATGGAGTCGAAAGTACTTATGCGCCCATACTCGCGGCATTGCATACGATGCAATCCAATGTTCACCGTGATGAAAAAGAGCAAGCACATCAGTACCTGGAACAATTTCAGAGATCCGTTAGTCTATGAATATGAAGATTTCACATATGATAAGCACTAATATATTTTTGACTAGAATGAATCGTGGACCATAGTATTTTCGATACTGAATTCTGCCACAACTTCAAATGAGTCAAGACTCTTCGCAGCAACTACGTTAAAAGGCAAAGTAAGAGAACTATTGGTCTGGAATCCAAAAAATGACAAATATTTAACGGACATGTAACAGATTATATTCGACCTACATCAATTACCTAGAGAATCGCTACCGCAGCTACGGGATAGTCTTATATCTCTCCTTGTCACATTCGCAAAAGGACTCCGACCGATACGAACACAATTATGCGTTTGTCTGGCGAACCTTGCGCTGCAAATGCTCGAGTGGAAGGATGTGCTCTCAACGGTGATGAACGCATTCGGAAATGATGCTGCAGGTGTACCTTGTTTACTGGAGTTTTTGCGTGTTCTTCCCGAAGAGGCGACTGAAGGCCGAAAAATAGCGCTCTCAGTATGTGAAGATGTATTATAAAAGGTGGATCATGAATACTTATGATGTATATAGGAAGACGATCTCAGATCACGGACGGCCGAGCTGTTGGAAGGCTCTGGTGAGCAAGTCTTGACATTATTGAAGCAATATGCACAAAGCTCAGGTTTGTCTAATGTAGAATCGATCAATTATGTACCCATCTGATGATTCTGTAGGCAACGCAGCTAAAGAGCCATATTTCCTAGACTGTATCACATCATGGACAAGAGAAATTCCGATACAGGAGATCACAAACTCTATACTAATGGACTCGATAATGCAATCCCTCCAAGAGTCTTCTGGTATTGACTCTGGAGTGGAATGTCTAAGTGCAATGTTCAGAGAAACTAGAGATGTAGATGAGTGTATAGATACAATCAAACAGCTCTATCCTCGAGTTTCGGCATTAAGACCACGCATTGCACAGGTTGCAGCTGAAGAAGATTGGGAGACTCTTAAAGCCCTTACGAGAGTGTTTGCGGAGGCCGCTGAATCATGGGCTTTATTGATTGTTCGGTTACCGGACGATTTCCGATCGCTTGTAGAAGCGGTACTTGAATGTGCGGCTTGCGACAAGGAGAATGACGCGATTTCAGTCACGTTCAACTTCTGGTACGAGTTAAAACAATATTTGACATTAGAAAGATATATATCCGCTAGAGCATCGCTTGCAGACATATATTCGAAACTTGTCGATATACTCATGAATCACTTGCAATTTCCCGCTGGCGATTCTACAGATTTATTCGAAGGCGACCGTGAATTAGAGGATCGCTTCAGAGAATTCCGTCATAACCTTGGAGATGTGCTTAAAGATTGTTGTGAAGTTATCGGAGTGACCGAGTGTCTGCAAAAGCCATTTACTGCGATAGAGTCTTGGGTTGCAACATACGGGGCAAAAGCAAGTGAAGGCAACATACCAGAATGGCAGAAGTTGGAGGCGCCAATCTTTGCTATGCGCGCAATGGGTAAAGAAGTACCGATAGACGAAAGCGTAATGTTACATAGACTCATACCCTTACTTTTACAAATCCCGGACCATGAAAAGGTCCGGTTTCAAGCAGTGATGGCCTTGGGACGATATACTGAATGGACTGCTAAACATCCTGAAACGCTTGAGGCTCAATTGAATTTTATCATGGCTGCGTTTCAACATAGTACAAAGGAAGTCCGAACGGCTGCTGCTCTTTCACTTCGTTATTTCTGTGACGATTGTGCAGATTTGTTGAAAGATTTTGCTGGACAATTGCAACAATTCTATGAGTCTGTTATTAATACATTACCAGCCGCTAGTCAGGAAGAATTGACCGAGGGTATCGCATCAGTAATTGCAAAGTTACCAGCCGAACAGACTTATCCAGCACTGAAAGCGACTTGCGATCCTGTCATTGCAAAGATTGTAGAATTGGCACAAACTGCAAATACAGAACAGGATAAACTCGCAATAGCAGGTATGTTCCTACCATTTTTCCGAATAAAATCCCGAAACATTCCATTACTAACTCTCAAAAGATCATCTTCAGTTGGTGACCATCTTTATTATTCGTATCGTTCCAGTAACTCTTCCTTCTCAACCTCATCCTGTCGTACAATATTGTCAAGAGATATTCCCGACTCTTGCTGCACTTGCCACTAAATTCACAGACTTTTCTCCTGTACTTGAAAGAGTATGTAGATGTTGGCGGCATATGGTGTTATCTTATCAAACAGCAATGACACCATTATTACCAGATCTGGCCGACAAACTGGCTGCTGGATTTGCCGCATCTCGACAGGGGTGTTTCTTATGGGCGACAGACTCAATTATACGTGAATTTAATGATATGATACCGGATCTACCGACCGAAACAGTATCAGCAGTCTTTCGATTTCTAGAGCAACAAATTACGAATTTCTTTCGCGTACTGAATGATGTTCCGCCGGAAGAATTACCCGATGGTATGTTAGATATATCAAACCAATGTGATGCAGAAGGCTGACTTTATAATTACAGTAATCGAAGATTTCTTTCGTCTCGGCGGGGATGGACTACAATATTATTCCACACAATTCATTGCTTCATCAGTTATGCCGACGATACTCCATGCTGCCTGTTCAGCACTTACCGTGTTGAAATTGGAACCACTAAGAGCAACTTTACAATTCCTTCGGGATTTTGTCGAATATGCATCGGACAATCCTCCCTATAGTCATACAAATGATCACCCAGCCAAGACACTCGATCGCTCCCCAACAATTCAAGGAGTAAAATCGTTGGTGCAAGGCCAAGGAGAAATACTAACGCAGCGAGTGTTGACTGGAATGATGTACACATTTCCCGAAGATTGTATACCAGATGCAAGCGGTGTCTTGTTGGCCATGTTTCAGATATTGCCCAGAGAGACAGCATCGTGGGTTTCGACTACGGTTAATATGCTTCCAGCTGGAAGTATAAGTCAACAAGAACAAGAGAGAATATTGAGGAATATTGACCAGTATGTTTTTGTCATCTATTTGGTGATATTATGGGATACTGATTACTTTGTACAGGCGTATACAATCTGGCGAAACACAGAGGATACGGATGATCTTACAAGACTTTACCGCGTCGTATAGAAGAAGAAATGTCGCTCCACGTGAAGGGTTAGGTCGATTAGAAGCTACCAGATTTAGATTTAATGGTTAAATATTTGAAGAGCAGTATTTGACTATACCATATAACACGTTTGTACGATTACAAGATTAGCTTACTTTATTATTATTATTTATATAGTTTAAGGCTATGTGAATATGTCGATCGTTTAACCAAGCTAAATTATTGAATACTTTGATACCAAACAAAATCAAAACCGACCTCCCATATGAACATTTATATCATGAACCTTGTTACTACTATTATTATTATGATTATTATTATTGTATTTTGATCGGAAATCATCATCAAGCACCATATTTGGCTTTGTATTCCTTCATCTTCCTGAGTTCCTCCTCTCCTACACCTTTTTCTTCTTTTCCCAACGCCTCGATCAACCCTCCTAGCGTCAAAACAGCCAGTACAGGGACGTTGAACTCCTTCTTCACCATCTCGAGTGTACTTCCCCTCTGACTCCCGTCGTCTTCACCGCCGTTCTTCTCCGCTTCACAGGCGACTTTTTCCTGTCTGTCCAACGCGACTACTATCCCTACTACATTCCCTCCCTCTCGCCTTATGATCTCTACCGCTTCTCTGATCGCCGTTCCGGCAGTAATCACGTCATCGACGATCAAGACGCGCTTGTTCCGTAGTGGCGCGCCGACTATACTCCCCCCTTCGCCGTGAGATTTTGCTTCTTTGCGATTAAACGAGTAAGCGACGTGGTCGTATTTTTCTGGCGCTACGGAGCCGAGCGAACAGCAGACTGTCGCGGCGAGGGGAATGCCTTTGTACGCAGGACCGAAGATTATATCGAAGCCAGGATCGGAGGGGGAAGATGGTGCAGTGGACGGTTGAAAGGAGAGGAGTGTCTGTGCGTATGCGGACGATAAAGCGCGTAGAAGCGCAGACGTGTTGAATAAGCCGGCGTTGAAGAAATATGGCGATGTGCGGCCGGATTTTAGGGTGAATGTTCCGAATGTGAGGATGCGATTGACGAGACAGAGAGAGATGAGGTCTTTTTTGTACTGTGGGATCTGTGAGGAATTGGATTCTGACATTATAGATATTTCGATTGTGACGAGTGGATTATTAAAGAATTGATATCCAAAAGAAAAAAAAGAACCGTTTATGCTTGTCGACCAGCCGGTGTATTATTATATTATAATCAACAACAAGCAGCAGAGAAATGTTCCTCCGTTTCGAATATCTGTCCGAAAGTTCCCTTTTTTGTTGCCTGGCGCTCAACCGCGCGCCCCGAGGAAAAATTATCAAGAATCGAAAATTAGAACAGTGGATAAGGCGTACTAAGAGAAATAATTCTGTTGTGCTGAGAAAATATAAAGGTGCGGATGCGTAAAGGTTTATTTTTCAGTTTTAAATTTTTAAGCACGTTCGGCAGCACGGTCAACAGTTTGAAAAAAAGCATGTGGACTTGTACAATGGACGTGCAGTAGCTTGCATGGCGGAGTTGAATGCTTGCTTTGGTGATCAAGATTGGCTCTATAAAACTACCACTTTGCAATGGTCATGCTATAAGTTGCTTTAATGTTTATAATTGTGGTGCAGATGGTAAACTCAACGACCAGTATCTACAAAACATGGAAAGGGTCGGGTTTGACCGTGTGTTTAACCCCAAAGCGGCTTAAAATTTAATAAACAGCTGAAACACCAGCCAGACATGATTAATTATTAACAAGCTCTTTTTAAGTTGTTATGTATAATTGTTATTGAAGACATCATTCGGCCATATCCGACACTCACTATGGAGTGGCAAAAGCATGCTCAACAAAAATCATGACATGCCTTGTTTGACATGATCAAAGAAACGCCGAGAGATCAAATCTGTTGAGTGAGGGCACAGCACTACTCTACTTGAACATATTTCATACTCATTGGCTTTTCATTTCGAAAAACTCAATGACTGTGAGCTTTTGTATTGAAACCGAAACGTGAACCAAGATCTGGAGTCAATGTATCTGATCGAGGGGTTCGATAATATCATTGCCAAGACCAGGAGGCTGATTTCCATCACGTGCTCTCTACCAATAATTGTGACTTGGTTGTAACGTTATTTGACTTCGAGATAAATCGATCGGGTTTCATTTGAGTATAAAAAGTAATCATTTGCGTTATTGTACTATAGTGTAGTGACCCGACTTCGAAAGAAGTATCTGCAGAAAAAACCCTATGACCTAGAATAGTAACGGGACTTTGACATAACGCGTATGACACTATTACGTACCGGTTTTCATGTCTAATCGATGACCTCGAAGACATCATACGCTCGTCCCGAGCCTTCTCGGCGGCCATTTTTCATAAACGAGCAGTAATATGGATGTTAGTCAGATCATTGACAGGAACATGAAAGACGACGATATACTAATGATTTAACCTGTAGTTTACTCCACGATCAGCATCTGTCCCTGCTGATTACACTACTCGACCACGGCGGGATACAAGTCCTCGAATATCAATAAGTGATGCGGATCATCATGTCACAGAGGCTATTGGAGAATTATATGGAGATGAGGATCAGGACTATGTCGCTCCTCAGAGCTTTGTATCACGACCGCTGAGTTTCATGATTGGACCCAAAGATACCCAAAGTCATGGCTCTACTTATTTTGATACGAAAAAAACCTCGCCTCCGCGGTCGCCTCATGGTCCTACAGCAATGCAGGATCGCATCACTATCAAATCTGATTACGGTCAACATACTACATCTCCGATATCTCCGCCAGCAATAACGCGACGGACATCTTCACAAGACATAGCTATACAACCTTTTCCTCTCAATAACATCGACTATGAAACGAGTCCAGCTGCAGTGGCTCAAGAGCTGAGCAATCTGCAAGCCATTCGCCGAATGTCTATGAATGTTGACATGGCAGATCCTGATCTTCCGAGCTTCTCTTCACCATTTGGTATACCGGCTTCACCATCTTCACAAACGGATGAAGATGATGCTGCGAGATTGTTTTGGGTTCCGGCTCGACTTCACCCTGAACTGGCTCCGAAAGAGTTTAAATCATTTGTCGAGGATCGAGTGGAACAAATTCGAAGAAGATCCGGAGATGAACTTGTTCCACCGGGAGATGAGAGGGAAAACCGAGGTCTGGGTGTTGATTTGAGGAGAAAGAAAAGTATGCTTTCAAGACAGATAAATACCGATCGTGGCTACCAAGATGGTGCTGAAAGACTAGAAAGGAAGCGGTCTTCAGTGTCAAAGGAAGTTCCTGATGTATCAAACAATCTCGCGGAATTGGAAGAGCTGGTTAATGATCCTGCAAAGACAATACAACAAATGACGGTAGAACAATCAAGGCGGAACAGTGAAGACTCTAGCGTTGGAGGATCCCCGAATCCTGATGAAGATGTGCCTTTGATACCAATATTGGGAAGTCTAAAGAGATCTACGCGTACAGCTTATAGACGTGGTAGTCTACGAAAGGGTGAAAAGGCACCTGCATCGAAAAGAGCGTTGGATCGACAAGCAGAAATACAAGCAGATGCGGTAAACGAGGCTCCGAAAGTAGCCGTCTCGGCGCCTAACACACCTATTACAGCTACCGATGCTTTTGAGGTCAATACTCAAGTGCAAACGCCTCAAGATGCTAATGTCAATACAGAGCGACGTGCCCGTCCAGGTCTTGTGTCTGGTGTAGTATCTCAAGATCGGGTCCCTCAACTTCAAAACTTTAAAGTATCAAATGGACAAGTGTATCAAAACCAGCAGCCTGTAGAAGCACAACAATTCACGTCTCGTATATCAAGTGTCGGTCGCTCTACAGCGAGATTGCCTGATCAGATACATCCACCCGTTCCGCAAATAATAGAAACACCTCCACAACCAGAATCATCCGTATCGGGACAGCTTTTCCCAGATCGTAGTGCTTCTATGAACTTTCAACAAACAGCTCAACCGCGAAATGCACCTTTAATACAAGGCGCACGTTCACGTTTATCGAGTGAAAGTAATAAAGTTGCAGCTAATTTGGACGATCTAGCTTCTACTCCTGCTTTCCTACCCGGAGGAGGTGCTTCCAGAACCGATGACCTGACAGTAATTCCGACTTTCGAACACACTAAGAAGGAGACGAAAGCGTCGAAAAAGACTAGTTGGGGTTGGCTTCTAGGAGGAGACAGCGATAAAGATGGTCAAAAGTCACGGGACAAAGAAGAAAAGGAAAAACATCGCAAGCAGAAATTATCGTCCAAATCAGCAGCACAAGATAAAACACGATTAGACGTTCTACAAACATCAATAGATGGAAACGTCGTACGAGGTAGAGAATCACTTGTACTAAACAGAGATGAGATCAAAATCGATGATGATAAGAAGAAAGAAAGTTCAAGAAAGTCAGGAGAGTCTGGAAAGAAAGAAAAAGATGGTTTATTGTCTGCCCTTTTCGGTGGTGTGAAGCGATCCAAATCAAACGAAGAACATACGAAAAAGCGTGGTAATATCAGCAGAAGTCTCTCACCTGAACCGCCAGCACGAATTATGAAGGCAGATGTCGATTATAATTGGACAAGATTTAGTATTCTCGAAGAACGAGCAATCTATCGAATGGCACATATTAAATTAGCAAATCCCAAAAGAGCTTTGTACAGTCAAGTCCTGCTAAGCAACTTTATGTATTCGTATCTTGCCAAGGTTCAAATGATGCATCCACAATTACACGGTCAACAACAGCAACAACAACAGCAACAACAGCAGCAGCAGCAACAACAACAACAATTCCCTCAAATGATGATGATGCAACAGCAACAGCAGATGCAACAGATTCCACCATATCATCAAGACGGTGCAGGAGATCAAGAGCAACAAGTCGATGAATTTGATCAATATCGACAATGGCAAGAAGTGAGTTTTAAATCATCCTTTAAATCTTCACAAACAGTCAATATACTAACATTGTTCAAGCAAAACTCTCATTATATTGACTCTTCATCCCCATCATTGGACTATCAAGCAGCAGAAACGGGTAGTCTCGCCCGTCCACATTCTACCCCAAATATGCATTACTCTTCCACTACGTCATCATCAATAATAAGTATGGGTCACAATACAAACAATACTAACGACAGCCGAATATCCTATGACGATTACGGTTTCGATCATTCTTCTCCATCTAACAACAATTACAACTCCTTGTCTGGAAGTGATAATCGTTACATAATCGGCACAAACAACACGGGTGAAAACATTAATGGGGATTATGCCAGGAATCACCTAAGTTATCCTATAGGAGGTAACACGACGGGAAAACACGTCAGGAATAGAAATATTAATAATAACGGGGCATTTATGAACGATACGAGTATGATCAATAAAGATGATGTTGATGTTGGGAATATGTTTGCTGGTTTATCATGACAAAATAAATTTTGGGGACTAGTTAGAATTTATTTGACTTGTAACGCATCACGCTTGTGTGTGTGTAATGTATGTATGTGTATGAAAGTGTATGTGAACCATGAAAACCTGTGGATCTTCTTCTTTCGTAGCTGTTTTCAGCCGAGTCTAACAACGGGTAGAATTCAATATTTACTCCGTCGTTTAATAATTATAACACTGAATTGTATGAACAATGGCTTCAGGTGTAGATATGCTCGCACATGCCTGAACTTCAAATCCATATTCATCCTTGAAACACTTTTTGGTCGTAGGACCGATTGTTGCAATAAAAACCTTACCTCGCCTCGACTGCAGTATTCTTGCACTATCGAATTTCCCTGCATCGTTGAGCCAGCCCAGAGTCTCTAATACAATCCTACAAGCGGCCGGCGAAAAGACTACAATCCACATGACACCTGCCCTCAACTTGCCGTCCAGTAGCGTCCGTCTGAGATGTTCAGCAAAATTAGCCCGCACTGTAGTCCGATAGACGACTTTCTCTTCTAGCAGTATCCCACTCTGCTTGAGCATTTGTGGAAGCGCATCTCGACGAATTTCTCCTGCCAGGGACAATAACGGTTTGTAATCTCTGTAAGGGCTCGGAGAGCGCTGTGAGATGATAAACTTTGCCAGTACCTCGCTGGTGCCGCTGTTCTCGCCTAGTATTTCACACGAAAGACCGAGCTGTCGTACAGCATTTGCAGTAGCTGATCCGACGACGTAGATAGGAAAAGACTTTTCGAGAATTGAGGACCGTGAGGTGGAATGGATCAGAGATAATGCGTGGGAAAGTGCTACGACGGCGCGTTGGGAGGTGATGATGATTCCACTGTATGATTTGTTCTCGTCCTGATTTGGCATCGAAAACGACCCGTTTCGGAGACGTTCAGCTAGCCATTCGATTGCAGGAACGTCATTGATGTAGTCAAGTACTGGGATGAATTCTGTCTTGACGTTGTCGAATGTCGTTTCTAGCAGTGTCTGGTATGGATCTTGTGGTTCGGCTCTGTTTTTTAGGAGGATGAGTCGCCTAACATCTCCATGTTTATTCTCTGATGGAGTATTGGAGCTCGCTGCTATGTTTTCATATGACGACGAGCGAGAGCTTTGATTCTCCAGCTGTGAATGCTGAGGTTCGTCATATTTTATCGTTATTGTTCGTAGATTTCCAACCGCCATGTCTTTTCTGGAGGCATTTCTTGCTCTTTCCTGATCATGATCATTCGCATTTCCTAAACCTGTATATGGCTCAGACATGACATCTCAGATACTCCAGATGACCAAAGCCAGTCACCAGACCAGCAAAGACATAGCACATGCTTTGACACGGGCAAGCGTTGATGACAAATGCTCTTTTATGAAGCTTGAGGTAAGACTTGTCCAAACTCTATTTCCCGGAAAGACGGCAATACCCGAAAGTCAAATTTGCCAACTCCACTTCTCAACCTCATCTGTCGAACGAGTGTGATTTCAAGTATCACAACTGCACGATGGCGAGCCTCGGGTCATCGGCTCTGCTTGTGCAGCGACAATTATGTCATCAGCAGAAAAGAATAGCATTAGAGCATTGCAAGAGGTTACCAATTGCATCGAAACGAGGGATACAAGATGTCGCGATTACGAGGACTGGAAAGCCGATAATAAGGATATCTGGTGGAAGGTCAGTCACCCGATATGATCATAGATTATTTACTGTACTGATCATGTTCCTAGATCATCATTAGGAGGTCAGATTTTATATTTATGGATTATACGACAGAGCTGAATGGGTAAATATAGGACACACAGCGACGGTCTTCGGCGCAACGGGTTTTCTCGGTAGATATATAGTCAATCGACTAGGTATACAATCTCCAAACCTCCCATCGTGGATCGAGTGTTGATGTTTCGGATAGCAAAAGCAGGATGCACAGTCGTAGTTCCATTCCGAGATGACATGGAGAAAAGACATTTGAAAGTTTCCGGTGATCTCGGACGAGTAGTATTCATGGTATGTATTCCACCATACATTCCCACCTCAAGATGATTATTTACATGTCGGACATAGGAGTTCGATCTCCGTAACACGCCATCGATTGAAGAATCCGTCCGTCACTCCGACATGGTCTACAATCTAATCGGAAGAGACTACACGACCAAAAACTTTGACTTTACCGACGTCCACGTCGACGGCGCACACCGCATCGCGACGGCGGTGGCGAAATACGACGTCGATCGCTTCGTTCATCTTTCCTCACATTCCGCGCTCGAATCTTCTCCTTCGGAATTCTACCGCACAAAAGCAATCGGCGAGCGAGTCGTCCGCGACGTCTTTCCCGAAACAACAATCGTTCGTCCTGCGCCCATGTATGGATTCGAAGATAGATTACTACACAGACTAGCTGGCCGAGGAAGTGTCATTTCGTCGAATTGGTTGCAAGAGAGATGTGCGCCCGTCCATGTGATTGACGTAGGAGCGGCTTTGGAAAAAATGTTATACGACGACAACACAGCGGGACAGACGTATGAATTATTCGGACCTCACATGTACTCGATGCATGCGATACGAGACTTGGTAGAGAAAGAAATCTTGAAGAAGAGAGGTCACGTTAATGTTCCGAGAATGATTATGGAACCGTTTTGTCTCGCATTGAATAAGTATTTCTGGTGGGTCACGAGAGATAAAGATCAGGTCATAAGAGAGTTTGTCGATCAGTATATCGATCCAAAAGCAAAGACTTTTGATGATTTGGATATGAAGGCTGGTAGATTGGAGGATTTTACGTTTAAATATTTGGTAAGTCGTCTATTTCTATCATTCAACAAATGTATGAGGACAGTGCTGATGATGGTTTGATTGTAGCAAGAATATCGAAGTGCAGCATACTATGATTTACCACCCATGACAGAAAAGGAAAGGCGCGAGGAAAAGAAATACTTGCATGTTCTTGACGATCAATGATCTTCGTCCATAGCATGATGACTAAAATAAATGCAAATACTTTACATAATTACATTACTCTAGTTTAGACAAAGTGATAAAAGTCTATACTACAACCTGTTTGACGATATAAAACAACATATAAGCCTCGCTAGCCAAAACTTCACTCTCGTCTACAATAACAACCTTTGAATCATCAAACATGAACCATTCATCATTAACCCTCGAAAAACTGATATAATGTCCCGAGTCCATCTTCCCTTTATGCACGACCACGCTGCTTAATTCATAAATCGCTCTTTCTACATACTCGACTCCGATCATTATTGCTTTATCCGCCTTTTTTCCTCCAGACGTCAAATTCAAAGGAGTACGAAAATACGGCGACAGATCTATCGTCAAGGGAAACTTTACATGAACGTCTAATTTCACAGAAGAGTTTTTCGAATGGCTGAACCTTTTGAGATGGATGGGTAACACTGGCGGTAATCTACTGATCGATAGCCGCTTTGTAGCCGCCTGTGGAGCGTCGCATCTTCGGCATGTATATTCCGTTGCGGGCAAAACTTCGATAGAAGTGAAGCGGTCGAGACAATCCGTCAAAGCCATGACAGACGCAGAAGACGGTGCAGAAGTCGCTAGATTGATTGTAGATTTGTCCTTGTCTTTACCAGAATCATTCTCTTTATCGTGCTTGTCTTTTTCTTTGTCCTTTTTATTCCCTGAAGTCATGGAGATTTTATTATCTTTTTTTTTCGGCACGGATTGTTTGACATCGAGACTTAGGTCCATGAATGCGTCTTTTGCGGTAGTGACGTTTTTACATTTACTGCACGTCACTGTACTTTGTAAAACGCCGCAGAATGTTTTGTGTATTATACATGGACATTCTTCAGCTTGTTCTTCATCAGCGTCAGGATCAACGTTTGCAGAATGTAAAGAATTAAGAATGAATTGCAGATATTCATGAGCGTCTTGTTGTTGATATCCAGCCAGACTCTTTCCTCCTCGCCATGACGCTTGTAACATTGCAACCATACCGTAACCTTCTGCTTTTTCAGTAGAATGAAACTCTGTAAAGATATCGTCCAACGCGCAACTTGTACAGCATTCTTTGTCGCATTCTCCACTACGGTGATTTTCTCCCAGATAATATGATCGAATAAAAGGGTTGTGGACCAATGATTGTAATACAACAGACATGAAACATGTTTGTCCCATGTTGTACAATCCTCTTAAACCTACAGCTCGACATGGAGTGGGGAACGAATTTGTAGATAATACTCGAGTATCTGGCTCTGATATAAAATTGTTATAAGACCGTTTACGACCACGCATCAGCCTTATATCTTCCATGGTACTATCGTATATGATATCCGCACATGCCCTGCAATAGAGATATGCCGAAGTAGATTCCGCGCCTACTTGAATTATTAATCTTCTCGAATCTGACCAACTTGAATAAACTAGACGTACAAAACCTATGATTCGCATCATGTGCCTGTCGAGTCTCCGTAGTAGCGATATTCGAACATTGTAAACACAACCATAAAGGTCGTAAACTATATACTCCCGAGTTTATAGTTTTTGGTAAATGTGTGGCGAGATTGTTATCTTTACGTATGGCTTGTACAAGTTGAGAATATTGTTTGATGCCATCGATTTGTGAGTCTTCGAGATACTCTCGTAAATGATCTAGGTTCAGACAGTCAGGTTTTGCAGAGTTTTATAAGTATTGTAATACTCAAAGACATACCGCATCCATAACTACGATTTGGTGGGGAAAAAGACTTTATCTCGCTTATCGATGGCTTTCTCGCTGACTCTGGGGATAAACTCGACGCCGAATTTGGCGCAAGGGCGATTGTTTCCATTGCATGTCGATCTACATCATTTAGGTAGAATCTATAAATTTATCTGACATCCAGATCGATGATGTAAGAAACATGTGCAGTGTTTTGAAAAAATGCGGGGAAATATCAAAGAATACTTCAATGCACTATCAATACTAAAAGGTAGCCCTCACATATTTGCTGTATTGCAACCATGAAAATAGGCCCGAATAGCTCTGTCTTACTACTCGCCGTTTAATAAAAGTCTACGTACTACCAATTCGACTTTTACGAGTCTAAGGAAAACAAAAAGAGTAAGCGATACGAGCAGGATTTGAACCTACGCATCCGAAAATAGTAGATTGCTCAGAACAACAAGAAGAAGTCGCCCATTCAAGTCTACCGCCTTAACCACTCGGCCATCGTACCTGACTTGCAAAGTGTCAAGTTCGAAAGGGATATGTTCCAAGACAAAACCAAGAGAACTTCACAACGATGCAGCATGCCATACCTTGACGCGCCATCTTTCTGCATTCCCCTTTACTACTTTTCCTTCACTTTCCAGCTTATCGAGAATCTGTCGGACTCCTCTTTCGGCAGCAGTATGTAGATTCGCGGGATACTCCTTATATACAACCTTGACAATGTCCATGGCTGTAACTCCCATGCCTTCATTTTCCGGATAGAGATCATCTAGCACTGTCAAGACTTCCAGCTCCCTTTTTTGTCTGTGTCTCATATATTCGTCCACTCTAGCCTTGCCATCCTCGATTACAGGTCCGTGGCCTGGATATGCACGTCCTTTGAATAACGTCTTCATAAGATTTAGGCTAGATACATATGTATTCAAATCCTCAAACACTGGCGTGCCTTGACCGAGTACATTATCACCTGTGAATAGAGCATCTTCTTCCTCTAGATGAAAACAGACGTGATCCTCTGTATGTCCTGGTGTGTGTATCGCACGAAGTGTTGCCCCCGGAACAGTAAATGTTTGATTATTCGTTATAGGCGTGATTGAACGATCAGAAGAAAGGCTAGGAGGGAATTTATGGACAGAGCAATTAGGAAAAAGGGGTAGAATCGCTGGTATACCGCCTATATGATCATGATGACGATGAGTGATCAATATTTGTAGGATAGTCACCTTTTCCGTAGTGAGAATCTCTTGAACAGAGGAAAACCATGACGAATGGCCTTCACCGGTATCGATTAAAATTCGTTCTGATTCGGTACCGAGAAGGTATGTGTTAGTACCTACGCCATACGATCAACATCGATGTTATCGTAGGGTTAGAATGATATCAAGATACCTTGCAGAGTGAACTATGGGCTTGTCAGATGTTTGCCATTATAATCATAATAACAATTATTTCATGACCAACCTTGCCTGGGTTGCCACCTAGAATACGTATCACTCTTGGACTCAATCTTTCTATAGCAGGCAATGACACAAGTTTAGAAGCCATAATCGACATCAATCCATGTCGAAGTGGTTTATAACACAACATGTAATAACTCCATATAATTAGAAGTGAAGGTGAAGAAAGTCACCGGTTTGGAAAAAGTGAGATATCTTATTTACATATGAGCATATATCTAACATTACTGCATTTTCTTCATTGATCCAATGGTACTCGCATTGAATCTTTTCCATAGACTTGCACGCGCAGCAATATATGATCCCGATTTCATACATGTCCACAAGGTATAGAATCTGTCAAAGGGCCATACATCGACGATCTTCTCTCTCCAGTTCGCTCTTCGTGCCCATTCATTCGATCGAGAAGTATGAGTCTTTTCAAAAACTGTAGGAAGTCCTTCAGCACTGTATTTAATGCGCAATGCATCGTACCATTTCCTCCCACTTGCATGGAATTTCCAAAAGTCATTTTCGGTATAATACGACTTGGCATATAACCATTTGGTTCCCCCAAGTTGTGTTACTTTATCCTCTAAATCTGCATTGAGCATGTAATAGTGATCTGAGATTGATCGACCGGCCGGCGGTTTTGTGGCTTGACCCCATAATCCAACATTCATCATCATTTCATCTGTAGAATGTTGCGATATGGGTTTCATATGTGGATGAAACGAAGGGCCTGGAGTCGTCTTTAGCGGACATAACCATAGAGGATAGATGTTAAATGTTGTGTCAAGATATTCGGTAAATTCTACTGTCTTGTCCATCGGAACTGCAAGGTCTTGGACGAAGATTTCTTTGTTGACTACGCCAGAAAGTAGCCCGGTATACATCATGCGAGTATGAAGAAAATCATCAAGAAGCCATCGCGTAAAACGGTTGAAGGGTACGTAGAAGTATACAAACGCTATGAGACCGACCCAGAATCCACCACGATCATAACGGAAAAGATATTCGGCTATCAACGAGTACTCAATAGTCTTGCTTGTAGGCGACGATCGTAAGCAACCTTGGACATGTTGATAATACCACGGATCTTGGGCTCTGCTAAACGTTCTTATTGGCGAGTTAGCGACGGGCTTTTCGACCAGTCGTCCAGAGATAATAGCTACTTCAGACGGTGAATAAACGATACCATCTATATAATCAATCGTCGAGTCTTTCGTAAGCTCTCTGCACAAATCCAAGGCTAATGAAACGCTCGTGCAAGGATGAATTGTTGTTTCCACATATGGTTTTGCATCTTTTAGACGTAGCTGGACCATGGTCGTGGTACCTATAGTTCCTAGAGCACCTGCTGCTCCCCTGAAAAGATCTGCATGCTCGCTATCCGAGGCTCTTATTACTTGTCCGTCAGCAAGAATAATCTCTACCCAATCCAACGTTTTATCAAAGAATCCATGTCTAAATGAGCTACTTTCTCCAGAAGTACCTGAATAGCCTCCTCCAGTCGTTATTCCAGGAAATTCCATAACGACGGGTGGGACTAGTCCATACGGTAAAGTGGCCTCTACAAGTCGATCCATAGAAACATTGGCTTCGACTAAAGCAGTCTTATTTGCAACGTCAATCTCAATAACGCGATCCAATCCACTCAAGTCAAGCATAACTTTGCCTTTGGACGTTGTCCGAGTACTATTTGTTGATCCATGGAATATGCGATATTTTTCCCCTCGAGCATGGAATTCTTTTATTCTAGCAGAAACCTCTTGAACAATCTGTTCATGCTCTGCAAGCAATTTCGCACTGACAATTGTAGTCATACTGTACTTACACTTCAACTCGGATCAATGAATGCGACAGAGGAATTATTACGTGTATTCTCGGAAAACATGTACGGAAATAAAATCTGCTGGAAAATTCTAACATCTCAAAATTCATTTCCAGGTTTTATAGTACAAGTACACTACAGTATATAACGCCAATTGTACTCCCAACCCCTGTGATAATATAAAATGCTTGCCAATGATGATGATATACCGTTAGTATTGTAAACAACATATAGCCACATACGATAATTGACAAGTATAAGAACCTTAAATGCTTCTGCTTTGGCGGCATTGCAAGACTTTTACCATGAACGAGATGAGCGGCAGAAAAAGTTCAGTGATCTTCAAAAGGCAGCAGAAGACGATTTTGGGCAGGAATCCAGCAAAGAATTCTCGATGGAAATGTTTAGCGAAGACTGGAATGCTTCACAATTTTGGTATACGGATGATACATCTGTAACTCTCGCACAGCAACTACTTGAGAATGCGACATCAGAAACAAGGATTGCCGTCGTTTCAGCTCCAAGCGTATATGTACAATTGAAGAATCTTGTACAAAAGATAACAGATCCGTCCAAAACTCCTCGAATAACGCTTTTTGAATTCGATGACAGATTCGCAATCTTCAAAAAGGACTTTGTCCACTATGATCTTCATCAACCTTTGAAATTGGATAGTGCGCTAAAAGGTCAATTTGATCGGATCATCTGTGACCCACCATTTTTGAACGAGGACTGTCAAACAAAGACGGCATTAACAGCACGGTGGCTCGCTAGAACATGGTCGTCTGAGATCAAAGTCATAGTTTGCACTGGGGAGAGAATGGCCGACATCATTCACCGTGTCTATGGCAAGATTGGAATACAAACAACAACCTTCCTGCCGCAGCATTCAAAGGGTCTTAGCAACGAATTCAAATGCTATTCTAATTTTATTTGTAACGATTGGGCTTTTGCTGTTGAATCTAGTGACAATTGATATATACAGTCATTCTACATACACTAACCATCCATCTTCCTTATCAAACCAGCGTCTTGCAAGAGCTGTGCCATTAGATGTTGGTTGACTGAATGCTATTCGACTTTTATCAATAGAGGGTGAATTTGGGAAGGGCGAGCGCATAGCAGCATCCAGCAAAGTTGTAGCTATACCGATCTTCCGATGATGCTTTGACGACCATATACGCGATATTCCAAGTGATGCAGGTCGCGATTTGGAGCCAAGCTCGACTCTATCACTGTTCTCTTGTTCGGAAACAGATTCAAAGGCAAGGTTGATCTTTTTGACCAAACACAGTCCAACGCAACTCGTTTTTGACAAATATAGAAAAGTCCGGTAACAAGGTATAGTCGCAACGTCGAGCGATAGTACATCGCGTTTCTTCGTGCCCTTCGGCCATATGACAATATCGGGAATGTGAACTGCACCAAGTTCTGCATCTATCATATCGAGTACTTCTCTTACTTTCCGCCGGCCCAGAAAGCCTTCAGAACTGTCAATCACCACTATAGACGCTTCATTGCCGCTACGCCAAATGGTTTGAGCCTCGACTGATTTCAAAAACGGCTTACCGAGCTCGATTCCGTGTAATGCCCTTTGATGGAATTTATCATGCAAGAGTCGGTCCTCCCGGCATGCTTTGACGAATGTCATTCCACAAATTCTGCATGTAGTTTGTAGTTTGGTGCCAGTGTTGATTTGAGCCTGCACGAGTCCGGCATTCATGCATATTTCAGGAACCGGATCGTGAATTCGGATTAGTTTTGAAGGTTTCAAGATTGTGCATGCTGATAGGGATGGCGGAGACGACGGAGGGGAACTCGGGACTTCGGCATCGGAGAAGATCGTATCGGGTTCACTAGATAGTATCCCTAATGATTCTCTTGTTTTGATACTTGATGCACCTTTGAGCCATTGCGTTATGGTAGAAATCGGTGTTGTAGCGATGCGATTGCTATCTACACGTCGTCTCTTGATTATTTCTATCTTCTCATCGACTTCCGCACATCGTTTTTTGACTTGTTTACCGATATCAAGTGCTGTGTTATGCCCATTGTCGGCCATTTTTGGACTGAACATGATAGTGGCTAGGATGGGAAGAGTATGAATCTGTTGCTCTGATCTTTACTATCGCTGACAACGCGTTTTCGAGACGTGTTTGGCTGAATAAATTTAAAGCTTATTTTCTGCCTCGGTTAAAGTTACCCACCAAGATACTTCTTGTAACAATCAACGTCATTTTATAAGACGACACTATATTGAAGAATATACCGTCAGCCTGAACACATCGCGGGGCGGATATATGTTGTCGGAAATACATACATCTTCACCATAAGGAATTTAGGCACATGGAGGATTCAATATGCGCGTCACTGGCGTAAAGTCACTCTCTGACAACGCCACACGCATATATCAGCCCAATCGCATGAAATGTCAAGGCTTGTCATATCGATAAATGCCTGATTGAACATGGACGTGGTTTCGCCTCCTAATGGTGGCCAAATGAGTATCGACAGCAACTCTGGCAGTCTTCGCTATGTTGACTCTGGACGAATCGTCAACGGAGATACATCAAACGACACATCAAATGGCTTTTCGAATCAACCTATGGCTCACTTACAAGATCTACACGATGAAGCCAGTAGAGGTTTGGACAAGGATCACTCGATTACGTCTATGATAGATCTTGCGAATGAATGTCTATTGAGAGCGCAACAATTACTTGGATATCGACGGCCCGAACAAGCGTACATGTATTATATTCGATGCTACCAAATCTTGGTTGACACTATCTATCGCAACGCTGCTTTCCCTGATCTCAAGAGCTCGAAGCCCGAGAGATGGGCTGCTTATAATAAATTAGTAAAGGTATGCACCTGTGATTGGAGGAGTTTCAAGGGTCTAGCGACTAACTCTGCTATTTGTTTAGCAAGTATCTGCCGCCGAATCCCAGTTCACAAAGGTCAAGGAGATCATCGAGCTTGATAACAAACGAAATGGCACAAAGCCCCGCTTACCATCAAAATCCACATCTAACCGGAATAGTGGCATAGTTTCCTGGCAACCTCAAGCACCGACATCTAGATATTCTCTAGCTTCGACTGATTCACACCTGGATAATTCAGCATCGTTAAATACAGTACCAAATCTGACACGAGCATCGAAAGAGCTGGATAACAGAGTGAATTCGGATCAGTACAATGGATCGCCGACATCATCGCCTATAATGTCGAGCAACGATTCTGAAGCGCTGGGCGATCGTTTTGCAAAACTACGAATGCCTGCGAAGATCGATACTGCACCTACAGCGATAATATATTCACCGAGCATATATTCGGATGCAAGTGGACAGAAATCGATTTCGTCTGGATTTAGTACAACATCAAGTGAAGCACAAAGTCCATTTGGAACGAAACTGAATGGCCCTCGACCAATGAACGGAACGACAAGAATGGCTGGTGTTGGGCTGTCTCTAGATGCTCAAGTTTCTGCTGCTTTGCCTCAACTTCCAAGCCCAGCGTATTCTCCTGCTCGTAATATGCAAATTACAGACGATTTATATTTACCACGAAGTACAGCTAGAAGTATGGTCGGTACTGGTGGACGGAGTAATTCTGCAGCCTCTTCGATTGCCTCGCAGCGTATCATTAGTGGTGCAAGTGTCTTGGAAAGTCCTAAAACACCTTTCACAGATGATAGCCCTCCAAGACCTCTTACTGCTAGGCGGAAGTCTGTACATTTACCCAAAGAGACTCGTGTAGGAGCTGAAAAGCTATATGATTACATCAAGATGCATAATGTCCTGATCATAGACTGCCGGCCACGGTTAGATTTTGACAGTGGACATATCGAAGCTAATTCGGTCATATGTATAGAACCTGCTGCTTTAAGGAAAGACATGTCGGCAACGGAGCTTCAAGATTCTTTAATCTTATCGCCTGAGAATGAGCAGGACTTGTATGCACACCGGGATCAATTTGATCTTGTCGTCTACTACGATACAAGGACTAGTTCGGATCAATATTTAAAGAATCCACGCGGTCCGGAAGATTTCACACTTCGATACCTGCATGATGCTCTGCTGGAATTTAACCACAGTAGCCCGCTACAAAGACCACCTATATTGCTCATGGGTGGTATAATAGCATGGAAGGAACTTGTGGGAAGTGCTGCCTTACAAATAACAGATACAGCAGCAAATATAAAGCATGTGCGCCCTCAAAGGAGAGTAGCAGTGCCAGGCCAACGAGTGCATAATGGCAAACGTCGATTACGTGATTACAATCCCCTTGATGCAAACGAGGAGCGTGATTGGAGGGAACGAGCTAGAAAGGAAAGTGTTGCTATTGAACCTAGATCGGAGAAACAACAACTTGAATTAGAGGAAGCCGAATCAGCACTTGACAGCATTGAAGAATTCAATAAACGTTTTCCAGAAGCGGGATCAATCGGTCAGACATCTCCTACTCAAGAGTATCGAGATGTTCCACGTCCACCTAGACCACCAAAAGTCCCTGATTATCCAAACACGCCTTTGCCTTCTGTTAAAACATCATTAACATCGTCGTCGTCATCGTCATCGATTCCTGCAGTTCCTATACGTCCTGCACCATCTGCACCTAGAATGTCTTATAGCGGTGTCAATGAGCGATCAATATCCCAATCCATGTCTAAGCAATATTCAAGCTATCTTATGCCACAAATGACATATTATTTACCAAGAACTGGATTAGTCAATTTTGGCGTCACATGTTATATGAATGCCACAATTCAAGCACTGTCAGCAACCATACCTTTGTCGCACTTTTTCTTGACAGATCGTTACCAAGCGCTGGTACAACGAGATAATTGGAAAGGTAGCAAGGGTGTTTTGCCTGATTTATTCGCTAATTTGATTCGAAGTATATGGAAAGGAGATGCAAAGTCTATCAGACCGACGACATTGCGAGCATTTTGTGCAAGATTGAATCGAGAATGGGGAATGGATCGGCAGCAGGATGCTAAAGAGTTTCTTGATTTTCTCGTAGATTGTCTGCATGAGGACTTTAATCAGAATTGGTCAAGATCACCATTAAAGGCATTGACGGAAGAACAAGAAGCGAACCGAGAAAGAATGCCAAGATTGATTGTTTGTAAAAAAGAGTGGGATCGATATTCTCACCGGGAATCGTCCTATATCACCTCGTTATTTGCAGGACAACATTGTTCTCGTCTTCGATGCACTACATGTAATTTTACATCAACCACATATGAAGCATTTTATAGTATTTCTGTGGAAATACCAAAATCAGGAAGAGTAGCTACGATTGAACAATGTCTCGAATCATATTGTCAAGAAGAAGTTCTAAGCGGTGATGAAGAATGGAAGTGTCCTCGATGCAAGGTACAAAGAGAAGCAACAAAACAGATAATAATTACTCGCGCACCACAATACCTCGTCATTCATTTCAAGCGCTTCTCTGCTGGAAAGAATGAGTCGGCAAAAAAGATCAGGACTCCAATCACCTTTCCGCTGTTCAATCTCGATATGGCTCCTTATATGCTTCCAGACGTGTCGCCGGCCAAGCGTGATCAGATAGCAGCTCAATATAATGACCCATCGATCAAGACCGACGCGACTATGATGCCACCATATCGATACGATGCATATGCTGTAATGAGACATTTGGGCACCACTCTAAGTTCCGGTCATTATACTTGTCTTGCTAGAGATCGAGCGTTGAAACGATGGCGAAATTTCAATGACGATTCTATTCAAGATTTCGATCCCATGCAGAAAATGTCTGAACAGCAGAGGTTGGATAATGAGATGGCCTATATAGTTTTTTATGAAAGGTCGACAAGTGTGTAAAAATAAGATTGTATAAATTTTATTCCTCGTACCATTCTCTTTACTTGTGAAGATATATACTCATGTAAATCATTACTAATGTAATTAAGACCAAGGAATACAAACGACAAATGTAGTCGAGACTTGTAATGATTAGCCTCGTCTAGTGTGACTATAAACTCATGTGAACCATCACTGCTGATACGATCAAGACCATGGAAATATAAAAATGAAGATTGTAGCGTCCAAAAAAATGGAGGACAGAAGATAACATTCCGAAGCGGGGAATCGAACCCCGGTCTACACGGTTCACAGAACTGAGAGCGTGTCATGATAACCCCTACACTACATCGGATAGAAATGGTTGTTTTCAAAACGGCCAAATTTCATAACATATAACCGCACATCACTTCTTGTCTTGTTCAGACCTCAAGCTTCATTATTTCTTGATCGCTTCACTGCATCTCCGCCTCACCCAAATCTGTCTCATTGACAACATCAAACGCATTGATTAGTACCAGTATCTGTCGCCACCCATGGATATAGATGCAATACCCAATTTCCTATCCTCACAACGAGACAATGCACCTGATGATTTACAACATTACTTTCTCACATTTGAAGATTACTGGGAGAGAAAGCTCTGGCACGAATTGACTGATTCACTTATTGAATTCTACGAGACCGATTCAAGCGCGGCACAGAGATTAGATGTTTATCGAACATTTATATGTAGTTTCTCAGACAAGATCAACCAATTGAAATTTGTAAGATTGGGATTAAACACAGCTAAACAATGTAAAGGTAAATCACCATTCACAGATATTCGCCTTGGTAAAGATATTGATGATGAGTAGATGATGAAGAACGATTATCGTTTTTGAAGAAGCTTTCCGAAAAAGTCAACAAACCATCTTCACAAGATGCATATGTTTATGCCCTGACCGCAGTCGCTAATATACAACTCCAACTATCAGATTTGACATCTGCACGCACAACGCTTGATAAATGCGAAGCAATCCTTGACAACTTTGACAGCGTCGACAGCGCCGTCCACGCGTCTTTCTACCGCGAATCAGCAGATTACTACCAACGCAAACAAGATTTCGGATCATACTACCGAACAACCCTTCTCTACCTCGCCTGTATCGACACGACATCCCTCTCTTCTCCTCCGTCTTCCTCTTCTAGCGTATCAGATCTCTCGACGCCCGAATCCCGGCAGAAACTCGCTTACAACCTCTCGCTCTCCGCTCTGGTCTCGACGTCAATCTACAACTTTGGCGAACTGCTCCTCCATCCGCTCCTGTCCAGTTTGATTTCGACTCCCGAGTCTTGGCTTCGCGAGCTCCTCCTCTCGTTCAACGCGGGGGATTCCCTCTCCGCCCACGCCTCGCTGTCGTCAAACATCCATCGCGACGCTCTACTCTCTCAACACAGCACCTTTCTCTACGAAAAGATATCCCTGGCCGCATTGACCGAGGCCGTGTTCCGCTCCTCGCCGTCGGAACGTGCAGACATGTCGTTCAAATACATTGCCGAGAGAACAAAAGTCAAAGAAGACGAGGTCGAGTATCTAGTCATGAAAGCGCTTAGTTTGGGTCTCGTCAAGGGCAAAATCGACCAGGTCGGACATGTGGCTAGGTTTGATTGGGTGCAGCCAAAAGTGCTGGATATGGATCAGATCAAAGGTTTGAAAGAAAGATTGAGGGATTGGGATAGTGGGGTTAATAAATTAGGAAATTGGATCGAAGGGGTCGGAAAAGATGTTTGGGCTGTTTGATTGATATTAATAAATGAGAATATATCATCAAGGAAACGACCAAACGCAATACGAAAAACATGTAGTAGAAACCATGCGATAGAAGTGTATCATCTGCTAAATCATAACCTGTCCCATGACGAGAATGATAGAATTATTCTAGAAGAAAAAGTAGAATATAATGGTCTTGACATTGTCATCCATAGTAAGCATGTTTATAGTAATGATGATAAACTATATATAAATCCATATATCTGCTTGACAACAATCTATAATTCGGTTTCTTCCATCTTTTGTACTCTTTTCACACCAGCAATAATACTCTTTATAAGAACAATCAACTTTCAACACTCTCACCAGACTCAATTTTATCCTCGTCATCGAAAAAACTATTCTTACCATTGATTGACCGATCAATAGCCGATTCTGGTGCATCAACAAAAGGTGCCCAATATCCATGTCTTTTCTTCGTAGGTCCTTCAAGATACGCAGCAAGGTTCTCATATAAAGGTACAAGTAGTCGCGTTTTATCCGATCTAGACTCTTCTTTCTGTTCCAAAATAGTCGTCGTCTTGATTTCCGATCTAGGTTGGCCTATCACACCATGATCGGATTTATGATTGACAGTATTATTTTCTACAAAATCTACATCCAATGAGATGATGCGATGAAAAACATCCTCTTGTCTAGCAACTTTATTGCCATCAGTAAACCATTGATACAAATCCCTATCCCGTTTCAGAACATCCTTTACCTGACCAGCACGATTGATATTCTCATGATCAAGATCTTGTGGAATAGGAGGTCCTTTCAGGATCGGACCATCGGCAGAAGAGCCAACTTTAGCGTTGAGTCTACTTGTATAATTCATCTCTTCATCATGATACTTGGTAGGCTCGTTCCAATGCAAGTTTCGAGTTTCACGAGACGAGGTGTATTGCTGCTTTGGCATATGAAACACATCATCCACCAAATGCAGACGAGATGGCTGCATTTCGGCAACATAGTCGTGCGAATGTCCATATGCCATGCCGGTTTCTAGATTCTGCTTCTGACTTTCAACATTCTGTAATGGATCATGCATCACTGTACGTCCTGGAGCAGGCATACTTCTACTTGGCATCGTATTCACCGGGATTTGTTGGAGGCCGGCCCGAACCATGTAAGATAAATCATAAAAGTCCGGTGAGATATGCGTAGCAAGTGCTGGCCTGCGTGTGCTGTGCATCGACGGAATAGCGATTCTCGAATCATGTAATGGATTTGGGAGAGAAGGAACATGATGTGACTTTGAGTTGTGTAAGAGTGATACTCCAATTGACTCATTGATTATGTCATGCTCCAACAAAGACATTGTTGTTGTACTGTCGGCACCCGGCATTTCGGGCCTCTCATCACCAGTCTTCCTTGTCAAAATTGGACGACGGTGGGAGCGGGGACTGGGAGTAGGGGTGGTCTGAAAGAATATAGTATCCAGTTCATCCTTTCCAAATGGAGGACTTGGGCTTGGAGACGGTTCAAAGATTCCGAACTGCGGTTTAGAAACCATTTCAAGGCCGTTGACGTCATGATGGCGATTACTGACTTTTCCAGCATACGACATGGCGTCCACATTAGCCAACGAAGTCAATGAAGCAGCAAGTCCTGTTGCCGGCAGTCTTGATTGTGGTCGTTTTGAAAAACATGCTTCAATTTCAGCACTTCCAAATGGCAAACCCATCACGCTAGCCTCTCTTTGTTTAGCAATGGCCCGAAAATAGACCAAAGTATTCTGTAATAGAGAGTGCCCTTCTGTTTCACCCCTTAGTCTTTCATTCGCAAGTTGACCTTCAGTTCTCTTTCGAATGTTTGAATATTGACCAACGTTGATCCATTGGTACAAACTTTCCGACCATTGACGAGCAGAAACATCCCCATTTGGATGAATACAAAACTGTATCTCGCCATTTGTTGTTCCTTTGTGAGTCTGACAATAAGTGGGTGAAGGTAAATCATCGCCAAACACTTTGTTGATTTCATTCCTATTGTAAGACGCCGCAACAGTCTGCGTTGTAATTTCCGTCATTGAATGATACGGATCAAGCTGCATTCGCTGACTTGTATCATTTGACGGTAAATGACTAGCTTCCGCCGACATAGACTTCATATACGTTATAGGTGGATTCTGTCTTGGTGTTTGTGGTGTTGGTTGAAATATCTTTGCGTGCACATCCAAAGGTGTAGTATTGCCAATGTCATCAGTCGTAAATGACAGATCGTTTTGCAATGCTCGCATGTCAAACGCTCTCCACTTCCCAACTCTGGCAGAACGACTATGACCTTTGCTCTTCATTACGCTTGCGAGACTGTCCGTGGCACTTCTCTGTAAGCTGTGTCTTCTTGACAATTCGTTCTCAGATGGTGCTACATTGGAGCGTCGTGATTGCATTGATATGAACAATTTCAAAGTGAATATCGCTCTGGTGATTATGGCTCACTTGATTAAGATGCTTGTTCTGACAATAATCATGGTGAACATTTTGATGACAAGAATGTGGACCGAGATTACTAGAAGGTGAACTAGATGAATTATAATAGTGGAGTCGCAGACGTGAAGGAAGGCGTACACGTGCATCACTTCACTCGAGAGAATGATTTGCCTTTTTCTAAACTCACTTTCTTCCTCTTCACTTCAATTAATGAATCCATTACCAAGCCATTTCACCCAAATCCATAGGCACTTTCACTTGCTGTCATGTGTTGTCGCAACATACCGCAACGTTTGCATAAGCTTTAATAAGAAGAGGAACAAACGCCAGATGAATCAGAAAGCTTCTACACCCTATACACGTGATTGATCGAGTGAGTCGTAAGTGAAGTGCAGCTATAACATCCCAAATCTCCAGAAATTATAAATTACTACTTATCTATAAATACCATCTTTTCAACCGATACTGATTTGAAGCAGATCATATAGCCGCTACAGGAACAGGAACACTGGCTTCTAAAGGTGGTGGCTTAACTTGCACGATTTTGACAGGTTCTGGGGCTTTTGAAGGCCGCGATGTTTTTGGAGTTGCACTGCCGCGACTTGCGATACCACCACCACCACGAACTCTCCCACGTGCAGTCGTTTGACTCTTTGCCTGTGTCCTGGCTGCACCACCTGCCACTTGACCCGCCAACGCCCCACGACTTCGGTTGACACCGGCTCGTCCACGAGCACGTCCTCTCACTGGAACTTTTGAGCTGTATCTCTGTCAGTGAGCACGAACTACAACCTAAAATTCATTGATAATTCATCACACATACCTTTCTATCACGATCTTTTCGCTAGGCTTGACTAATGGCCCAGAGTAGACGAAGAAACCGTCTTTAGCTACTGCTGCAGATTCTTCCCATGCCATTTCTGCATCGTCAATGAAATCATCTTCCTTGTCATACTCTTCGATCCTTTGACGTCTACGTTTCTTGACGGGGTTGTTACTGGAATTGGCATCAGTTGCACCATCACCAATGTCCTCCATTTCCAAGTTGCTTTCGTTTTCATCATCAGAGCCTGTCACCGATGAGACGTCGTCCGACCCCCGCTCAAGACGATCAGCTGCTGCAGCGACCTGTAAAAGCCGGTCGCGATGTGCTGCCGCCCGAGGATTGATCGCATCTCGACCATACTTTTTCATGATTTCCTGTGCAATGTTTATGGTATTTTGACCATTTGGATTAAGAACGATATCGAGAGTTATGTCAACACCCTGTCGTGAGTTAGCCTCGTCGACATCGGAGAGATTTCCACCAAGGAGACCGCTGCCGCTCAGAAGTCCACTTCCAAGTGGTCGTGTTGGAGATTGCCGCGCTTTGGGCGTTCCTGCCGCAGATGGTGGTTTTGAAGTTGTACCATGATCAGCTAGGTCGATGACGTTGGAATTTTGCAAAACCGGAGGAACGGTAGCAGAACTTGAGCTATTTATTGTTTCAGATTGCGGCTTATTCGGTGAATTAGCTTTCGGAATTTGCTTAGGTGGAGTTGCCTCGGAATGAACCAGCTTTCCGGAAGCGTTCATGAGTTCCCCGGATGAATTCTTTGGCGTGAACAACGGGGCCTTTGGTGCTGCAAGGTCAGTAGCTTGGGTTCTTTTTATAATCGTAGACACTGATGTGTCGACAGGGTTCATGAGATTCGCCAAGCTTGCAGAGCCATTTGTGCGAGGTACTGGGGGCGAAGAAGTCGAGGGATTCGGTGTTGATGTGACTGGAAGAGCTTCTATTGTGAACCCACGAATTGGATCGTAGATCTGACCACTACTGATTGGTCTAGATGCTACAATTGGGGTAGAAAGTGCTGCCTCTGGTTTAGATATATTATTGCCCGTGTTTGATGTTTGTAAAGTAGGGTGTGGGGCCATCATCTCGGCCATAGTTGGCGCTTTACTATTTTGTGCGGATGCAGAGGGCGATCCATCTTTATTTTCTGCAGTGACTGTCTTCTGCTTCTTCCGAGGTGCAGTGCCGTCAACATTGCTATTCCGTGGTTTGCGTGGCTTTTTCTCTTTGGGAGTCTGTTCGTCATTTTTGGCGTCGCCAGTTGTTTCTATTAATTTCCGTTTCCTTGGTTTTTTAGGTTTGGTGTCGGGGGTGGCAATTTTTGTATCTCCAGAATTTGTAACAACATCTGGAACAATATTATTATTCGGAGTCTTGGCTGTTATTGGATGCGACGGTGTAGAATTTGTGGTTGTAAGATCGAGAAAAGTTTGGGTATTTGCGGGTGGGGAACGTGCTGGTGAGAGGTCGTTCGAAGAAGATGCGGGGCTTTGTGGAGCTTGCTGATTGTTTTCCATCCCTTTGGAAAGCTCGTCAAGCCGGTCAAGAAAACAATTCTTCTGAGGAACACGACGACTGACCCGTCAGAAGAGGACTTCTGTCATCTGTAGAGAACGATCTGATATCTCCAAAAAGCAATAGGAATGTCGATACGCTCCTAGTGAACGTGTGATTCACGTGTTGCCGCTTGTAATCGTTGGCAATTTCGAGAATTCTGCTTCGTATTTACGCAAAGGGTCAACGACTATACACCAACGATGTTGGTAGAAGGAGTATTCGACAACAATTTCTTTCGCCTTATATCACAGGTTATTCGTGAGCTGTAATCTGTGACTTGTGATAACCGCAACTCATAATAAATTGGTGTATAATAGTCAATCGCGTCAATTAAAGCAAAAAGACGGGTTTGCTTGCACACAAAAAATGATGAGAAAGGAAGATGATTAGAGACACATCAATCGACAATAATCAGTAGATTTACCAAAATTAACATTATTGTAACATAAGTATTGACTGTAGGCCAGAAACGTGGACGGAACGGGAAGCTTCAAGGCACTGGGAAAAGTCACGGGCCACAATCAGCGAGAACGAGGGGTCTGGCTCAAAAAGGCCCCCTGAGGGAATTGAAATTGGTTGCACTCAATAATATGACAAGAATGTTGCAAATAGTAAAGCTTGAGAAAAAACCGCGTACCGCCTAGGATTTTAAAAAAAATCTGCGCCGAATTGCGGGGCATTATATCGACAACAATGTCCTCGACATTCAAGGACATGTCCCTCTAGCTAAGCTACTTTAGTATGTAACTACATTATCGACTATAGAAAGCATGTAAAATGTTTCTGAACATCATTAATTTCTAATGCTCGATACGATCTTTACCATACTCAGCACAAAACAAGGTTGACATAGTAATAAAGCTTATATCTTATCGAGCCTATATTTAGCCTGGGCGAGCCGGCATTTCGGCCCGCTTATTGTCAAGAATTGTGAAGTTGCCCAGAGCATGCAAGTTTTATATTATTAAATATTCTGAAAAATGTTCGTGCGTGGTCAACGTGTCGAACTTGATCTGAATGATGGATCGGCAGAAGACACGACACCAGAAACTGGTAGAGTGGATACTGGAAGCATTTTCTCCACGATTGTAGGTGACATTCAGGAACGAAATTCCGATAAAACTACTTCAATTCCTCAAGCACCATCACTGCGCGGAGCAGAGAATGGATTTCCACGTCAGTTATCGTCCCGTGGACGATCAAGATTTGCACAAAAGTCTAAAAACAAGGCGGATGCGGGCATTGCTCTTGGAGATATCGCTCCGATAAGCCATAGCGATATAAGTAGTGAGACCGGAGAGAAACGACTGATATCCGCGGAGAATCAACGGATGCTCGATGAAATGTCGAATGATGAGATATTACAATCGCGAGAAGATCTACTAGAGAGTCTGACTCCGTCGCTCTTGAAGGCGTTCCTTCGTCATGCAAAACTAGACAACGTGGGCGGAGAAGAAAGAAAAGACCTTCCAGTATCGAGGGAGGAAGAGCCTGACACTCCAGTCAAGAAGGCACGAGAGAAAAAGCGCGTGGCATTTGTCGCCGGAGATATTGAACATTCAGAAAAGTCCAAGGTCATGAGCGATGAAATTATAAATCCGGACTCATCTATGCTCATGAAAGAACGAAGCTCACCAGAAGACAAAGTGCAACAGATCGAGAACGAAAAGACCAAGGAGACCGAGACGTTCGCCAGTAATGTGCATTTTCCTCGACCCGCTCAACCGCCTGATTTAGATCCATCTTCCGCTTCTTTTCTAGAAGATTTACATTCCAAATACTTTCCAATGCTCCCTGCTGATCCTGAAAAGCTTGAATGGATGAAACCCATAGATAAAGGAAGTGGCAGCTACTCACCATCGCAGTCTGGACTAGATCCAAAGGATATACGATTCTCCTTCTCAGGTGCACTAATTCCACCTTCCGAAGCCGCAGAAATATCAGTCACAAAAGGCTTACATCATCATGGCGATGCACCAGACGCGGCAGGTTATACTATTCCCGAACTGGCGATTCTGATGCGGTCGAGGGTGGCTTCTCAGCGATGCATATCGTTTCAAACCGCCGGAAGGATCTTATATCGGCTTGGAAAAGGCGAATTTGGTAATCCGAGTGATGGCTCGGCTGGGACGGTCGGTGCCCAGTCTAGCTTGGGTGAATTGGCAAGAGGTCTATGGTCAGAGGTAGAAAAGGAAAGATTGATCGATTTGTGTACAGCAGAAAGTGAAGGCAAAAGTATCGTTGGTGGGAAACATGTGAGTGCTCAGTCTTATGCTACAGAAGCTATTTGGCTGTGGCAGAAAGGTGGTGGTCGGAGGTGGAAGACCAACTGATTGATGATGACGAGAAGTATGGTTTATGATAAAATGTACATATTCTATTCAATACTACGATTGATGATCTACGAGAACTATGCATATTAATAACTATATTTTCTCATTTGCAACATCATATTTTCGTAATAATGTAATCATAGTGTAGCATTCCTTCATCAAGAATGGCAGATGCAATCTATGAAGCCGACACAGAAAACTCTAGCACGGTCGTGAAAGATTTGTTATCTGGTGCTGTAGGTGGTGTAGCACAAGTCGTGATAGGTACAAAACTAACTTCTCATTCCATCTATCTCTGCTTCCGTCTGACTTCACTCATGGATTACCTCGAACATCTCCATTGCTCTATCTTCATTCTGCTATAAAACCATTCATGTTACACACTGATAGACCTATTATGACCACTCGCAATGAGCTAAAATGAAATACAGGACAGCCCTTTGGTAACTTCACCACTCATAATATTGACATTGTCCTCTAAAAGTCTATGTACAGACATTGTCAAGGTTCGCCTGCAAACCACTACCACTTACCCCTCTGCTATATCATGCGCATCTTCGATCCTACGCACCGAAGGCGCAGCAGCATTTTATAAAGGAACCTTGACACCCTTGATTGGCATTGGAGCATGTGTATCCGTTCAGTTTGGCGCATTCAATCTCGCTCGACGATGGCTCGAGTCACGCAACACAACTACTACCTACTCAGGACTTTCATATAAAGAGTACTACGCTTGTGGAGCATTTGCAGGTTTGGCGAATACTCCCCTGTCTGCACCGATCGAGCATGTGAGGATTAGATTACAGACACAGCCTCATGGAATGTCACGACTTTATTCCGGTCCGATCGACTGTGTGAAGAAATTAGTAAGTAAAGGTGGAGTATCCAAGGGTTTGTATCGCGGGACTTCTGTCACTTTACTACGTGAAGCTCAGGCCTATGGAATGTGGTTTCTGACTTTTGAATACCTCATGCAAGCTGATGCGAGGCGGAATGGAATAAACAGAAAAGCAATACCGACTTGGAAGGTGGCTCTGTACGGTGGCTTAGCTGGAGAAGCATTGTGGTTGGCTAGTTATCCTTTTGACGTGATAAAGTCTAAGATGCAATGTGATGGATTTGGAGAGAAGCAAGTTTACAAAACCATGAGAGATGCATTTTCACAGACGATGAGAAAGGAGGGCATTATGGGATTTTGGAAAGGGATAGGACCGACACTGTTGAGAGCTATGCCAGTCAGTGCAGGTACTTTTGCTGCGTGAGTACTGCCAGTTCCGAACTTTATGATGTGACCACTAACGATCAGTAAAGCGTGGAGCTGACAATGCGAATGATGACTTGATGGCCACACTAATGTTATCATGATGAACTTTTCAGACAATGATGTAGAAATGCCTGATTTTATAGTTTTCTTTGTACAACCCCGTGGTAAAACATCTACGGATGCGTCGCCTATGTCCTTTCAGTAACCATCTTTACCCCATTTGTTGTATCTATCGTGCAGATCCTTGTATGAATATCAGCATGTGCACCATTCGCTTTCATTAAATATAAGTCGGCTTACCTTTGGCAAATTGACATTTGGAATAATAACTTCATTTAATGCGCTAGGCGCCGTTCTCCTTCCCTTGCTCTTGTCCCCATCAACGTGATACTCATATGGTCCAGATTTACCAGTCTTCCACGGTTGCGAATCCTCGACAATCGCTACTGGATGTTCTGATGATGAAGAGGTAGGATGTCTGCTAAAATGCCAACCTGCTAAACCAAATGCACTAGACATGATTGCGAGGAGGATCTACGAGAATCATCAGTTCTTGGATCATGCCATAGCACATTTAAAAAGTTAATGTACTGACGTAGAGTTCCGGATCTCTTTTGGCACCCTTTTTGAGCGTATCCTTGCTGACTTCTCGCTGCTGTTGAGTTATTGCATCTGTGGTTCCTGGGTTGATTCCAGACGCTCTCAAGGCGCGAGTTGGTGCAAATATGGGTTTGAATGCCGCTCGGCGCAATGCTGCAGACATTGTGTGGTTATGATCAAGGTCTGTTTAGTCAGATGCTTTCCCCTAGACTTTGCCAAATGTCGTCACATTATAATTCATGATTAGAGACGAAACGGTGATTCTGAAACCACGTGACATGACTTGTTACGGTTGGCTATGTATTTAGGTTTGTACCATTAAAAGTGTAAACATCTGCACGTTGAGTGAACATCTCATTTCCCGGCCTTTTTCCCTGCAGACAAGCTTCTCTGCATAGCATTTCTAGCGGCTGCAGGTCCGTTTCAGAACCTCTTCGTTACGAATAATTAGAGGAGTCTTTGTGTACACGGGATATATTTGTGAACCAATGTGCTGCATACCATTGTCAGAGTCGGTCTCTGCGGCTCATTAGTGTCATCAAAGATCGTCTCTGAACTAGTTTGTTGTGGTGACTAAAGCCCAGCGCTTTTGCGCAAGCTGGACTTGGTATGCCTCTTCAACAATCACAGAGTCAGTCGAAACCGACATTCTACCATGACCAATCACCCATGGAATCAACCACACCTGTCAATACTTTTTTAAATTACGATAATCATAGCGACTTGAGTCTTCCTGTCCAGGGAATAAATGGACATGCATCTCAGAACCCGCTCAACGAAAGATCGACCGCTAACACCAACTCTCATGCCACGAATATAGATACTCGATCGGGCTCGAATACGACAGGGATCGGAATAGGCATGGGAAACCCGCAGCGTAATAGTCAGACATTCAATGCATATGCACAATCAGGTGATGAGCGAACGCATTTATCAAATATCACTCCGGCAACTTTCTATCATTCGATGAGTCCAAGACTGCAACGAGATCAGAATGCGAAAATACCTTCTCCTACATCTGACCATACGTTTCCTCACAATAACGGCATTCATACGGCTGTCAATGATCACGATGAAAGAAGACGACACATGACTAGATATAGCGACGCTTCAATTGTTACACTAGACCACGATAGTAGGACGGATAATTTCACAACCCGTACGTCAAACGATGGAGTGCGGAATTTGCGTACCGTCCGAAGTCAAGCCAGTAATGCACCTCTGCGTCCTGCCCATTTAGATCCATCTCAACCTATAACTACCATGACTACTACAAACAAGGCAGAACGCTCACCTCGATCGTTGAGGACATCTTTTGGACTAAACAGTCGGAGTAGTCAGAGCGGAGAGGGGAAGGAATTTGGACATCGCAAATTAGCTTCCGAGCCCAACTCGCCCGATTTGGTTGATATATCGCCTTCGTCTGCCAAATCTGGAGTGAAATCAGGTCGGAATTACGAATATTACAATGGCAATGCAATGTTTTTCCTCAAAGGACGTCTACTTAACGCACGTCAAAGGCCCATCAATGCGATCACGGCATTTCTTGCAAATCTACCGAGTTTACTGTTTTTCATTTTCTCGTAAGTAATGACCGATGATCGATCACAGGATCAGATATTTAACGGTATTATAGAGCATCATATTTATGGCATAATGTTTCGCCAGCGATACCCATCATATATGCATATTTAGTCTTTGTTTGTCTTTCATCCTTCCTCCATGCTTCGTTTTCCGATCCTGGAATACTCCCTCGACATCTTCATCCACACCCTCACGATGCTTCAGATGATGATCCACTTGCTCTTGGCCCAACAATGTCAAATTGGATCATGGTCAAATCATGGACGACAAATCATGCTGATCTCCCTCACACGGCTATGGAAGTCCCGGTCAAGTATTGTGGTCCTTGTAAAACCTGGAGACCCCCAAGAGCTCATCATTGTCGTACTTGTGATGCTTGTGTAGAGACACAGGACCATCACTGTTTATGGTTGAACAATTGCGTTGGACGACGGAATTACCGGCCATTTTTTACTTTTATTGGTACAGGAATGCTGCTATCCATTTTCCTCTTCGGTGCATCTCTTGGTCACTTACTACACTACATGCATCATAATCACGTCAGCTTTGGTCAGACATTATCCAGCGATTGGTCGCGGAGAGGTGCATTTGCCCTTGTCTTCTACTCTGCCCTTATCTTTCCGTATCCTTCAGCACTTTGGGGATACCACGTCTTTTTACTAAGTCGTGGAGAGACAACAAGAGAGTATCTTCATTCTCTGAAGTTTATGGACCGTGATCGTCATCGTCCCTTTGACAGACACAGCATTTTCCGAAATTGGGTTCAGACTCTTTGTCGCCCACGACCCCCGACTTATATGCAGTTCAAGGGCACATATACTGTCGGTAATCCACATCTGGCTGTAGAAAAGACAATCAGAACTCGTCGTCAAAAAGAAAAGGGAGACATTGAGATGAGTGAAGTTGAGAAAGGAGCAGAAGTGAACGGGACACGAGGACCACTTGTAGAGGCACCGGTTAACAGTACCCCCCGTCCAGTCACTGCAAGGTCAATGAATCCATGACTCGATATCTGAGCGTGGAATGTATATAAAAGTTATTTATTTGTATCATATATATCATCCATAGATACTGGAATGTAATAATTGCGAATTTGTATCTCAAATCACATTTCTGAACTTCACCCCGCTTTCTTCGACGCGTTGTATGTTTACTAATTTATGTCAAGCGTAAACAATATAATAATCTTGTGCAAATCATCTTCCACGCATGCTAGTAGTCAAGCGGAATACAATTCATATTGCATACTATATCTCTAACTCTCCTATCTCGATTGCTTTCAGTTGGAGTATTTGCGTGTAACCAAACGCTCTATATCCTATGCATTCACGACTCGACAACATCCAACTCGTTAGAACTTTCATTGTCAAAGAATTACTTGACATAATGATTTCCATTCAGAAGAATTTGCAGATGCATCATCATTAATTGAGAGCTTTCGAACAAGACGGAAGTATGGATGACGGGCAAGCCACAGCGTCGCCAACGTCAAACCGAAAACGGTACTCCCCTCCACTCGTCGTCCCGAATTTATATCTCGATTTCCAGAAGACCACAGAGTCTCGCTCGAACAAAGACTCGCGGTCTTTCTCTGGTGCGACTTTGGTGAATGAGCAACATGATGATAATGTCGATGGTGATGATATTCGCTTAGAAAAGACGAATAAAGAGAATGACGGTGCAATTGTCAAGATTGAGATTAACGATCGTCCTACCACCTCTGGCATAATTCCGACCAATTCGACCAAGTCAAGCAGAGCGATTTCCAAAATTGGTAAATTTGCAAGTAAAATGGCGAGTGTTTTGGGAAAGAGGCATTTCGAGGAGGATGATAGCCACAAAGAGGAAAACGTCATGTCAGATTCGGATAGTGCTCTCTCGTCAGTGCCAGACACAGAAGAAGATGAAGGCGAAGAAGGAGACGAAGAGGAATTGAAGTCTGATATGGTCGCACAGAAAAAGGGTGACGGTCTAAAGAAGGCAAAAGAACCCTCGAAAAAGAAAGTAAAGGTAGTCAAAACAGTCATGTCAATACCAGCAGCTATCAGCGAAGGAACAAAGCAAAACAAGACTCGAAAGGTCTGGTTGACTCATGGCCTTTACATTGGCCAGGAGGAGCGAAAAGAAACGAACGAATCAGAAAAGACAACCGCGGAGAAGGTAGCGGTCAACGAGACGCGGCGACATTTCCAATTGCCCATGTATTGGGAATCGACGCGACAATCCGACTTTCATATACCGTATAATGTGTTTGCTCCGATGAAACGAAAAGAAAATCCTAAAGACTGGAAGAAGCTCAGCAAAAATAGTTTCACACCAGATGCACGCGAGTTCTGGAGGTCCCAGAAACTGGAAGCGTCTAAATGTCTATGTAAAACTCCCCCTAAACAGTCGAATGTTGAAGGATGTGGTGAGAATTGCTTGAATAGAACAATGCTTTACGAATGTGATAATGAAAACTGTGCGTTGACTGAAGAACAATGTTCGAATCGAGCGTTTTTAGAATTGGCAAAAAGAAGTAAAAATGGTAATGAATACGACATAGGCGTAGAGATTGTACATACAAGAGAGTGTGGCTATGGTTTGCGAGCAAATCGTGCATTCCAACCAGATCAGATCATCATCGAGTATTGTGGAGAAGTCATAACTCCAGAAGAAAGTGACAGAAGAACGACAGAAATTTACAAAGACAACAAGGTAAGAAAAAGAAGAAGGATATTTTCGTATAAAGACTAATGTTCGTGCAGTGCTTTTATCTAATGGAGTTTGATCAAGGTATGATCATCGATGCTACAAAGGGAAATCTGACAAGATTCGTGAACCATTCCTGCGCACCGAATTGTGTAATGGAGAAGCGTATCGTCAAAGGAGAACCTCGGATGGCTTTGTTTGCGGGCAGTAAAGGCGTCCAAACGGGTGAGGAGCTGACATATGACTACAATTTCGAGTAAGTACATCACTTCATTACTGCTTGATTAACGTAATGACAATCATTAGTAATTTCTCCACGCTTAACATGCTCGACTGCCGTTGCGGTGCCGAGCTGTGCCGTGGGAAGCTCGAGAGACGGGATTGGAAAAAGGAAAAGGAGAATCTCACTGCATCACTCAAACGCAAATTGGCAGAGGCCATGTCTGCAACTCCAGAACCTGTGGGCGAGAGGAAAGTATTGAAGAAGCGTAAAACTCAGCGCTGGAGTAAAGGCTGGTCATACGTCGATCCTGAGCTAGAAGCGTTAAGAGTGCAAGAAGACGCTATGGAGAGGGGACAGCCTTTGACGAAAAGGCTTTCAAACACCTTTCGCAAAGATGCAGAAGACAGGAAAATAAAAGTGCGAGAACCCACTATTCTCGGACGAAGTACTACGAGAATAGCAAAGGCAGCAGCCAAAGTCAAGATATCGCACAAGGAAACTCCAATGCGAGTTGTGGGACCGAAGAAAAGACCATCAGCAGTGACGAAAAGTATGGAGGAGGAGGAGGAAGAGACTTCACAGCCGGAAGAGAAACCGGTCGATACGAAGCCTAAGGAAAAGCGAAGAAGTATCCTCGGTCTGGCTGCAAGCTTGTTCAAATCAGCTACAGCGCTCCTCCCATTGGATCTGCATCACAGTCTCAGTCGCAATAACACTTCACACGACAAAGGTAGCATTAATGATGAACCACCCTTGTTGGCTTCTTCTGGTAATAGTAGACTAAGTGTAGAATCTAAAAGCTCACAAAGGAGCACAACACAGACGAAATTAAATTTCGAAACTATCCCCGCCGAAAGACGAGGATATACAAGTCATTGATCTTTCATCCTAATCATGGAGTTTATATCTTAATTATTGAGAAGGGAGTCATATGTCGCAATCTTTGCAAAGCGAGGAGCACAAGCTTGTATATAATCTGTGTATAAACATAGATATTTGATTACCTTTCCAATTCTGCACTCCTTTTTCATTATTGTGTTTCGACGTGTGCGGCATATGATCGTTTAGCACAAAATAAACTTTTGATCACATAATTCACTTGGCGATGACAACAAAGATATATTCTTTTACAAATACCACTCAATTAACAAGATGAAAGCACAACAGCCTCTTCCACCCGCACATCTTTTCGATATCTTGCCGAACCTCCATGCGACTCTATCATACCTCGAGCCATCACTTAATGTCTACACTCCTGACACAACAACGTCATCAGCCACTACGTCATTCATATCTACACAATCGCAATCACAACCTATTAAAAGTGTAGAAGATGATTCGAAAACTTCACTCGACAATTCGACATCAGGTCCTAAACTAAGCGCGGACTCTGCAACGCGATGTAAAGACCTTGCAGTCGCGGCGTCTCTCGATGCCAAAGCCAAGATAAGAAAGATTTTTGCAGAGTTGGAAAACTTGGACGATATGCATAGAACCGTGGATCAGCAAGAGCTTGAGATATCGAATTTGAAAAGGAAGATTTCAGAGCAAAAGGAAGTGTTGAAGAGACTTGGGGAAGATGCGAAAGGATTACAAAAGGATATTGGGGCTGATCACAAGAAGCCTGAAGATATTATCCATGAACTGGCTGGTAGAAAGGAGGAAGACATGGGCCCAGAGCCAAAAACAGACGATTTGATTATGGGAGAAGGATGAGGTTATTCTACAATTGAAAGATACGAGATTTGTATGACGATTTTGAATGTATGTGTTGTCTACGATCGGCGAAACGACACCAGTCACTTCACGCGAATATAACGGATGCCGGGTCAAATACAATGGGATGACAGGATTTTAGATCGTCAATGATGAGCTTCATGCGATGAATATTACTGTAGGTATCGTGGCCGTCCGGAACATCGATCTGTTCATGAAAAACACGTGGAAGGGGTCTGGTGCATGAATAAAATGTGGGGAACATTATTGACCACATAACCTTAATCAGACCAAGGTTACATGTGGCATACATGAAACAGACCTGCACTGTATTCACAAAACGCATTTTCAATCCGTCAGGCCGTTCTTGTGTTTGGAATGCCATCTCTTGCGGTAAAGAACAAAAAAGATTTTGTATGTGAAATAGATCTTGTATATATACTACAGATCGACCATAGAAGTGGAACGCATAAACATACGTGAACTACTTGCCTACGTCTTAGCTCCGCATTTTAGTGTTACCGATTCGAGCTGATCCGAGACAAAGTCAGATTCCGCATCACGGAGTCAACCTTAAATGCTGAAGTTACAGATCATCTCACGAATGTTTCTTCTCACAGATTAGACGAGAATATAGCTTTCTGTTTTTGAAATCATTACCAGCGCTGGCGCTATTGCTTCTTTCTATCGCCATTTAGAACATGGTCGGCCCGAGGGCAGCATTTGATATGACGCTCAACAATACCGATCAAATACATGAATCCTTCTGAGACACACCTTGCAAGACAAGCGTCAAGAACTTTTTACTATAGCCGTCGCATGATATCGAGATGAGTAATACGCAAGGACCTTTCTCCGATAGTCCGCGACAACGCAATCACGGCTACAATGACTCCAACATATCGACGATGCAATCGGGTCAAGAAATATTCAGAAAAGGAACTCCGACTGGCCAATCTAGACATGCATATGGAAACAATATAGAAGGAACACCGAACCGGGGTTTCGCAGGTCAACATGTTCCACCGCTTGCGACGACAGGGTACGCAGGTGCACCTCTCTATCCTTCTTCGGCCGCGAGATCCGCACTACCACAGACGGGAAGAAATACTCCGCCTGCATCTATGAGACCAGTATGGACGCAACAAATGAGTCAACCACTTATCCCTCAAAGTCGAGATCTCGGTAGTAGTCGAGATAGGGCTCCGCGCGCATACAATCCAAGTGCATATTCAGCATTTACGACATTACCTCCTCTTCCACCTTCCGATCAACCTCTGACGTCAGCAACTTACATTCCCGGACAAGACTCGTATGGTCCTGATTTTGGACTTCCACCTATACACACATCGATTACCCGTCCAACTTTCAACCGTCCTGTAAATAGATATGATGATGGGCAAGATTATCAGAATAGTAATAATAGTTTAAACGCAGGATATGGATCAGATAATACACCAGTCTCTGCAAATATATTAAGCGCAAGATCAGATGCGAATACTGTAATATCATATCCGCAACCCTTGACACAAACCGCTTTGTATGGAAGTTCTTCTTCTTCTGGTCATTATGGCACATCTTCAGCATCGATACAAGCAAGTCAATCTGCTTCTTCATTGTCTCAGCACTCTGCTGGTAGTCTCAATGAACCGACTACTCCAACGAGTAAAATGTCAAGAATGGGTATCGCAGCCCGAGAAAGACGAGAGAACTCTGCAGGCCCACAACGGTCAACTTCAACCCTGGATCTAAGTCTAGGCGGCCAAGGAGATGTGCCGTTATCTCCATCAGGTTCGTCGTGGCCATTAGAGCGGGTTCTATCATGGTTGGCCGTGAATGGCTTTTCTCAGACTTGGCAAGATGCATTCAAGACTCTTAACATGACAGGATCTCAGTTCCTAGATATTGGGCGGTCAAAGGCTAACATGCCATTATTGTACAACTCGCTTTATCCACAATTGAGTAAGGAATGTGCAACAAACGGCACACCATTCGATAAAGATGCAGCGTTATCAGAGGGTAAAAGGGCTCGGAGATTGATCCGTCAATTGGTCGATACTATGGGATATCACAGTGGAAGTGCAGCGTCAAGTCTACCAGGCTCATGGCAAAGACCAGATTCTATCAGTCTAAATAGTCCAATTACTGATGGCGGTACTTCTCCCCATCTTGATATTCCGGACTCAGTGTTTGGATCAACACCCAGCACTGCGCTTTCTGGTGACGGAAGTCCTGGTTTGCGTATGCCAACCATGAGTCATGCTTTTAATACTAGTATGCTCGGTACAGAACGCAACAAACCCTCAACGACCAATAAATCTGGATTGGACAAACTTACTAACATGATTGGACCTACAAGTGAGAGTAATCTACCCAAGAATTTGCAGACATCTCAAGTCTTAAAAGACTTGTCTTTGCCTACTCGAAGGCAGAGTCCAGCGCCGGACGGTCAAGTCTCTGGAAGACAGAGTCCAGCATTAAAGGCATCATCTGCACAAAAGGGGACAACAAAGCCACGATTATTCACGGATGGAGATGCGACAGGTAATGAAAGATCTGGATTTGAAACACGTAGGGATAGACAGAGTAAAGAGATTAAATCGCCTGGCTTTTTACACAAGATGTTGCGAAAAGACCGACATAAAGATGATCATGCCACATCGCCCGTGAGTCCTGCTCTAGAATTTGGAAATCAGGGTGTCAGGAGGCCGAGTAGTGGCAAGGATGATGCACCCCAAAGCGCTACGCTCGAGAGAAGATTCGTTTTTGCCACCCCGGATGGATGGAACTACCGTCTCATTGAAGTGACTGGTGTCGACTCAATTGATGATATGCGAGGTCTAATATGCAGTACCCTTGGTTTGAGTCATGATCCTAATGTAACGTTTCATTTCACCTCACCTGGTCAAGTCGACCACGATCAACCGTTGAACGATTCTGTCATGAGAAGTGCAGTCACTCGATTAGCAGATTCGCAAGCTACTTTGAAACTGTTCATCGAGTCGAGTCAATATACAGAAGCGATGAACGGTGCATATGCTGCGCAAGTTCCGATGATCAATACTACGTCAGTCAACACGGATGGTAAAACTAACAATTTAGGGAATCACCATGTCGATAACAATCAGAAGGAGGATGAAGAAGAAGTTCTACTACCTCCGCGACTACGACCAGGCTATCTCAAAGCGAATTTTGATCGAATCCGTGAATCTACAAGTTTACCAGAAAGTGAACGTATGCGAATACTTGAACAAAAGGCTGATGAGCATCGAAGAGAGACGGAAAGAAAACAGAGAGCATACCTTGCCGAACGGCAGAAGAAGCTCAAGAAAGATGCTTTACCTGCGTTGGATGACACTAGCATCCGTAGAGATGGAGGTGTAATTGACTTTGACAAGGGCCGACTCTCACCCTACGAGAACCGTGCTTCTGGAACCTTTTCAGACAAGCGGACTGCACCTGATCCAAATAAACCTCTTCGATCTGCACCGAGACCACCCTCTGAACCCAGTGATACCTTGAAACATATCAACGCTCGAAGTCGACCAAATTCGACAGTAGCAGATAAGAGGGACGAAGGCCATGGATTCTCGAATGATGGAGGTGAAGGTATGACATCGGAACGACAAGCGCAATACAAGTCATCTGAAAGACGTCGGTCGAGCAAGGGTGACACTGGACGTAAATCTAATGGAGGCACTTCTTCATCACCTCCACATTCTCCAATTACAGTGTCGAAAGGCGGTCAACCATTTTATGTTCCTGATTATGTCTCGGAACACAATTCGGCTGTATCTACTCGTCATGCTTCACAACAAGATCGTCCTTCACTCAAATTAAGACTTCCATCCACAACAGGAAGTTTGAGACCTCAAAGCGGTAGAAAGAGTCCTTCCATCAGTCCAAGTACGGGAGGAAGTCGTAGAAGTCTCGCTAGTCGGCGAAGTGTCCGCAAGAGTTATGGTCCTAGCTTCGATCTTCCCGACGAGGAAGTTCAATTCGAAGGACCAGAATTGGGATCTCCACTTAACGAGGAAGATGAAGATGAAGATGAGGAATCGGATGACGATCTTTTCCAAGTCCCATTACATCGGACTGTATCCGAGAATAAAACAGCAGGTACAGTGAGTAGAAGTAACAGCACAAAAACTTCTTCATCATCAAAACTCACAAGAACGAGTTCAAAGAAGGTCAGAGGTAAATCACCGGAAACAAGATCACAGAATAACACCCATGTATCTTTTAACGCTGCGACGGACATATCGAACCACTCTGAAAGTAGTAATTCGGCAACTTTTCGACGTCGAGATAGTTTCCATAGTGATTTGTGGGCAAATCGTCCTCCTGCAGAGGCACTTGTTGAACATCTTGACGCATTCTTTCCGAATGTGGATCTAGATCAGCCTTTAGTTAGAGATGCTCTCGATCAGGCCAATAAACCAGATACTACAAACCAGAATGGCTTTTTGAATGTGGTGAATCCCTCACCAGCTAACTCGCGTGGCGTTTCTTCTGCCACAACAAGTGCTACACGACTCTCGGATGTCAATGAAGATGAAGTGCTTGGATCTGAAGAATCAACGCTGAAATCCAAGGATCATCTCTCAGTCATGCCATCGACAAGATCCGTGCGAAAAGGAGGCGGACTCAATCGAACCAAGAGTATTCGAGATGTAGTCAAGAATGCCTACCCACATTCAGCAAGAAACTCGATGTTATCTCCCCCTTCTAATTTACTTTCTCCTCCTTCATCGATCATTTTCTCACCTCCCTCTGCCGAGACAGAAGGTTTGAACAGCGCATATATGCCTACTAGCGCTGCTTCCGCCAATAATCGTGTTGGAGCATTGAAATCCGACACGATTCTTGCACGTCGTAAATCTACAAAAATGTTTGGCGCAAAGATTGAACAAATCAAACCTGCCAGAGGTTCTAGATTATTTAACCTCGAAACCATACCTCAGAATCATCTCTTGGCTTTGTCTTCAGGCTCAGCTCCACCTGCAGTTCCCGAAGAAGACGAGGCCGTCAAACCACCTACATTCCGCTGGATGCGAGGTCAATTGATAGGTAAAGGCACATTCGGGAGAGTGTACATCGGTATGAATACTACAACAGGAGAATTATTAGCCGTGAAACAAGTCGAGGTAAATCCACGACAAGCAAACGTCGATCCGAACAAGATCAAAGAAATGGTCAAGGCCTTGGATTCTGAAATCGACACGATGCAACATCTCGACCATATAAACATAGTACAATATTTGGGTTGCGAAAAGAAGGAATTCTCCATTTCTATCTTCTTGGAATACATTTCTGGTGGGAGTATCGGCTCTGTATTACGTAAACACGGCAAATTTGAAGTGTCTGTAGTATCTTCGCTCACTCGGCAGACTTTGTCTGGATTAGCATATCTCCACCAAGAAGGAATCCTCCATCGAGATTTGAAAGCAGATAATATCCTTCTAGACCTAGACGGGACGTGCAAGATTTCCGATTTTGGAATAAGTAAAAAGTCGAGAAATCCTTATAACAACGACGTCAGCAATTCTATGCAAGGGAGTGTGTTCTGGATGGCCCCCGAAGTCATTCGCGCTCAATCACAGGCTCAACCAGCTTCAAACGACGACAGTAACGCAAAAGACAAAGACGATTCTGCAGACCAGGAAACAGACGCGGCGGGGAATCTCGGGTATAGTGCCAAAGTAGACATTTGGTCTCTCGGTTGTGTAGTTTTGGAAATGCTCGCGGGAAACAGACCGTGGAGTAAAGAAGAAGCAATCGGTGCGATTTTCAAACTCGGCAGTCTGAACCAAGCCCCGCCTATACCGGATGATGTGTCGTTGGTTGTCGGTCCGGCAGCGTTGAGCTTTATGTACGATTGTTTCACAATGTAAGTTTTTCCAAACAGACTTGAAATCTAAAGGAGCAGTTTACTGATATATTGTTGGTAGTGATGCTGCTGATAGACCTACTGCCGAAACACTACTGAGAGCACCATTCTGTAGATTCGACGCGCATTATAACTTTTTGGATACAGAATTGTATTCGAAGATTAGAGGAGCTTTTTAAAACAAACGTTTATGTAATAAAAGATGATGAATAAGATTGGAAAAAGGGAAGTTGTAGATAGAATTGTACGAATAACTGTAGAAATAGTACATGTTTGTTGTATATATATATATGATTGTATTTCTAGACATTTTATATTCTAGATCTAATGACGTGAATACTTTCTCATGTAGGACATAAATGACATGGTGGATATGGAAACTATCATATTTCATTCAAGATGACATCAACCTTGGGTTGAGAGTGGCTGTGACAATTCCTGTAATCTTGCGTTTTACTAGGCTATGTATAGATATGAACCACTGTATGCAGATCAGTCCTTTGAATTGACCGGCCAAGACTCTTTCAAACCCTCGCTTGCCAAGCGGACTTGTAGATAAGACTTCCATAGCTCTGAACGTGAAAGACAACCCGTAGTCTAAGCTGTCGTTACATAATCATCGGTAGTGAAGAAAGCGATTGACACGGACTGAGATATAGTGGAGTATTCCCTAATTGCATTGATCAAGACAGGAGATGAGAATAATTGTGAACAACCAAGGTGACAGTTCTCTAGTCTATGCTCAGATGACAAAGGTCGCTCGTCGGATGGTGGTGGCGTGTATTACTACTTGACTGGTATTTGTTCCGATTAACATCGTTTTTCTTGACGGGATATGAGACTCGTAAAGTTGTCGGATAGCATTGTGGCAACTATTTCACCACATAGTTATTGCTTGGGTTTGAGATAGCACGAGTATGCGAGTAGATCCGAAAGGCTTCCAGACCTAGTGCTGGAAACAGTGCTAATAAGGCTTTACTTTCTCGATGGTGCAATAACTACCGTTCTTGGAGTCTTCGTGCCGGTCTGGTCTTGTTGGGACTGTCTTTCTTTCGCAGATATTCCTACTCGATCGGTAAGCGGAGTCGCGTTGATGATATTGTCAAAGTCTTCGTTATCGTCGTTTTCAACATCTGATCCGGATTCGGCATCCGACTTTATCGCAAACTTATTATTAGCCTGTTGGGTATCTACAATCTCAATCACCTTGGGCTTATCGTCGTCCGATCCGTCAGTACGTTCTTGAATTGATTGCTTTGCTGTAAAAGGCTTTGATGCTAATACCTGTCGACGAAGTTCTGCCATTTCCTCCTCGTCATCTGAAGGTTCTATAGGTATACCATACTGATCTACTGGACCGGTTTCTTCCTCGACCTCTTCAGATTCATGGCCCTCCCCACTCTCATCACCTTCAGCGCCATTTTCTGATTTCTCTTTACGGTTTACATTGCCATCCTTGAATCTATCAGCAGTCTTGTCTTTCCCTTCATATTCATCCTTTATCTTGTCCATCCACCTCTCTTCCGCAGCCTTTACTTCTTCAGCAGTTTCGCATTTCGCATACCGACTTAGAACCTCCTTGTTGATCTCCATGAATGCTTCCCCGTAGCTGAAACTCGCCAATGCTTCTCTTGCCCAATCATCCCTTCCACAAATCGCAAAAGCTGCAGCCAAAGCTTCTACACAATTCAATCGCCACGGTCTACCATAATTTGTTTGATTAGCCGCAACAAGATACGGTAACAAGCGCTCATGTTTGCCTCCTATACGACTGAAGTTGACTTCATTGATACGATTCCACGATGCCTCCACTACCGCAGCGCCATGTTGTAAAAGAATCGGGAGATCAGCACGAGATACCAATGTTTTTCCGGCCGGAGTGATGATTACTCCCGGATGTCGTTGATTGAGACCCAATTGACGCATAAGACCGAGGCGAATCATTCGTTTCCCAGAACAACGCTTTGCATCGCAGTGATTGAGATCCCAGCATGCAGCTTTGAAAGATGGGCGTTTGAGAGACGTGGATGGTCCAATCGGGGACGGCTCCAGGATATTTCCATCTTCTTGGTCCGATGTGTCATCTTTCTGCTCGTTATCCGAGGACTGCTCTGATGTCGATCGATGTTCTGGGTCTGGCGGGGATGTATTTCGAGTTCTCGTGTCTGGTCTAGTATCACGATCAGATGGGATGTGGCGGCGACCCTTGGCCGAAAAGTCTTTTTTATGTCGCATTGATCTTGTTTATACGATATTGCTAGATACGTTGAGTAGGTACAAGTAGATTGACAAGAGTCAAAACTCTAGAGCATGATCTTCTTCTATTGTACTGTAATTTTCCATCGACGTCATTGATGATTTTCTTTGAATCCGTTGTTCTTTGGCTACGTCTTGGCATCAATGCTCAGGCCATACGACGGTCCATACCATGTTTGTTCCTCACCACTATAGCTTTGAATAGTCACAGTATACTCGGCACACCGAACGTCTCTTTCTTCAGGAGCGAGGAACTAGATTAAACCATATCTATTTCAAGATCGCCGCTCCGAATTCAAGCTGGACGCAGCTTCGAACAAATACGGAGCCAGGGATAGGTTCTCCTACCCTGGCGAACCGGCGACTACGCCCTTGCAAAGATTCATACGTAAGATCTCAAGGTATTATTTACGTGCATGCGGATATATCTGACAATACAACAGAAACAGCATGTGATGCTCAGAACTTTGAGCCAAATTTGGCTCTTTCACTCGAGATAACCGACCTGATCAATTCGAAAAAGGGAAATACGTATGTTCAAAGACATCATATCCAACATAAGAGATGCGTTTAGCTAAAAATAGTATTGCGCAGACCTCGAGAAGCAGCAATCGCCATTGTTGGCCATATCAACAATCGAAATCAAAATGTCGCTCTTCTGGCCGTTTCTGTGCGTATAACCACCATGAGTACGCAAAAAGATGCTAATTGGCCTGTAGCTCCTTGATATATGTGTCAAAAATTGTGGATATCCATTCCACCTTCAAATCAGCACAAAAGAATTTCTGAATGAGCTTGTAAGAAGATTTCCAGAACGACCACCGATTCGACCAACAAGGACGATGAACAAGATACTCGAACTGATAGAAGAATGGAGATGTACTATTTGTCAAACATCAAAATATAGGGATGATTTGGGATTTATAAGAGATATGCATCGATTACTGCTGTATAAAGGATATGTATTTCCTGAAGTCAAAAGAGAAGATGCAGCTGTTCTTAATCCTAGCGATGTATGTAATTGGTGTCACTGATGTGATTTATATAGAGACTAATGAATCTACAGAATCTCAGATCCGCAGATGAAATGGAAGAAGAAGAACGTGCAGCACAATCAGCAAAATTACAAGAATTAATACGGCGAGGCACACCGAGAGATTTACAAGAAGCAAACAAGCTCATGAAAGTCATGGCTGGATTCGATCAACGAAATAAGACGGATTATAGAGCCAAAGCAGCTGAAGAAGTGAGTGGAGTACAACAAAAAGCAAGATTATTGGAAGAAATGTTGCAAAGTATCAAACAAGGTGATAAAATAAAAGAGGGTGATGTCTTTGAAGAATTGGCAAATGCTCTGGCTAGTGCACATCCAAAAATACAAAAAATGTGTGAAGAAGAGTCTGATGATCACGAGGCTGTTGCTAAATTGTTGGAGATTAATGATAGTATTCATAGAACAATTCAAAGATATAAATTGGTAAGAAAGGGCGATATTGATGGTGCTGAGAAGATACCAAAGGGTACTCTTGGTATTAGTGGAGCCGGTGTCAAGACAGGCAGTAACAATGAACTCTCTTTGATAGATTTCAACTCCACACAGGATGAAAGTAAGAATGAACCATCTGCATCGAGTTCTTTGGCCGAGTTGTCGACAAGTTCTGGACCAACAAGGAAAGGTAACGCTCTCGAAGATGATCTGATAGGATTATCAATAGGGAATGATAAATCATACGGTCAAGGAGGAGGTGGAATATTCCTCGGCATGTCAAGTAGTGGAACAAATACCCCTCTTGCAAACCCGCAATCTAATGCGATTAATTCAATGAATTCGATCCCACAGACAAATAATGGCTCAACCCCAAACTACAATCTGCTAAGTGGTCTTACCAATTCATCACAAAACACAAATCCAGCAGTAAACAAGCCCGGATCATCGACCTCTTCACCATTTCAATTCCAACAATCAACCTTTTCACCGCCATCACAACCATCATCTCGATCCCAAACTTCGTCATCTCTCCTCGGCATGCTCAACGACAATAAACAACTCCCCGTCCTACCTTCTAACAACAACACCAACAATCCTAAATCTCCAGACGATGAATGGGTATTCACATCCTCTCTCCCCCCTACTTCTTCTTCTTCCTCCTCTACCCCCTCGTCATCTCCCTCTACCCTCCCTTTGAGAAACACAATGACAGTTCTCAACACGTGCATAAAGGCAGTTTTCGAAATCTCCCGTCCTCCTCTTTCGAGTGCAGAGCATGATTCTACCATTCACATCCAGTCGGTCATTTCGAGTAATCTACCTGCTAGTTTGATTGACGATTTGACGTTTCAAGTCGCCGTCACGAAAGTATGTCGTCCCCTTGACAACTGTGTTTTGTGTCGGTTTTGACGATGCTAATTACTTGTTAATAGGGATATACGTTGTTGTTATCGCCGCAGTCTTCTAGGACTTTGTATCCTATTTCTAACCCTCATATACCAAATCCCAAGAATGGTAATGTAATTCAACAAACGATCACTTTGAACAACATTCCAAAAGGAAAAGGCTCAAGTGTCAAGTTAAGATGGAAGGCTAGTTATGTTTTGATATCATCTCGTACTAATTCTAGAGAAAATAAAGAAGAAAGCGGAGAGATTGCTTCTTTGGGTATTATATAGAATTATCAAGACATGATTGTGTCAAATTGAATGAATAATATGACATAACAAATCTATAACAAATGTGAACAAATCTATAACAAATGTGAACAAATAAAAATGTGCATGTATAATAATTGAATCTATGTACTACTACTACTGACTGTTGTCAAATTCAAAAACTTGATGCTCAATTCCTTCGTCATGCATATCATCTTTGGTTTTGATCAACATCAAAAAAAAGAAAAGAAAAAAAAACCAACAAACAATAACCGTGTACTGTAAGTTAATGAATAATAAATCTAAATTATGAACCTCTTTCATAAACAATGCCAAATCATTCTTTCGTTGACAAAGTATTATTCCATCATGAATCTGTAGCCGAAGCTGCAGCACTAGTCTGACTTACAGCACCACCAGCACCACCGACAAGACCACTTCCAGTGACATTGAAACCTCTAGTGTCATTATTGTTCAGACCCGAAGGCTGTATAAGTCCCTTGAGGAAACTTTGTTTGTTCAAAGTATCCGAAAGGCCCGATGCTTTGGAACCAATGAGTGTTGGAGCAACAATCAGGGCGACAAAAACAGCAAGCATAACAAAGTACAAGATCGCATAACGAATGACTCTTCTTCTTCGTAATTTAGATTGTTTAAGTGAATAAATAGGGGGACGGATTTGACGACTAGATACGGGAAAAAAAAGTGTCAGCAAAATAAAATTAAATAACCATTCAACAAGCTTAAAAAACATACCTTGGACGTAACCAGAACAACATGACCGAATGAAACTTGTCAACATAAGGTATGAGTATTGCAGGTAACATAAAAAACAGTAAAAAGTGACCGAGAATAAAGTCTGCCGAAAAGTAACCGAGTTCGGTAATCTTGCATAGGAATTCTCTTGCAGGTTGTGAAAATGAATGCCAACCCATAGAGTACCATTTACCATTCCACCAAGCAACATTAGATGTATCAGCACGGAACTCTCGAGACAGAGCCAGACAAATGATAAGCTTGTAAATAAAACGCTGAATAGCCATGGCAGCAATCATACCAAGCAAAGCCTTTGCAAAATTAAAGTTTTCAAGCACGTACATGACTTCAAATACGACAATCAATATAATGACTGCAATAGCATGTGCAACAGCGGCCAGGACAGCACCAAACTTCTTACAACACATGCCCAAAATTGGACCCATACAACATGCCATTCCAAAAAAGGCAATTGAAACTCCGGCATTGACAGCAACCGGAGCCAATGCGACAATAACGACTCTAAGAATGTTGTTTGTAGCTTCGAAAACTGAATCCGGTTGATCTGGATTGTTTATTTGAAGTACACCGGTTTGGGCATTAATGAACAAATAAGGAAGAAGAGTCACGGCAATCGATATAATTGGTCCGATAATTTCACCCATGAGCATACTCATAAAATGAGCCCTTGGAGTATCGCCCGAAAGCTTTGAAGATGGTTCACCCAAGGTCTTCTTCTTGAATCCGGTAATTCTAGTTCTAGACAAGCGTACAAATCCAATCCACGATGCTTGATGTGCTTTTGAGTTACCACGTGACAACCACCGTAAGAATTCTCTATAATCAATGAAGAAATCTCCCCACGCAAATTGATGGGGATTAAAGATAAACGGCGAGAGACAGAGAGCCAAGAGTGATAACCAGAACCATAACAACCAGTAACCCCAGACAGTGACAGTTCCAAATAAGAGCATAAGCAGCATTCGAGCTCCAAAATAAATTGAAGGCCCTGCGAAACGAGAATACAAAACACCAAACGGCATACGCGCAGTGGCAAAACCACGACCAGTACCAATGTAACGCGCGCCACCAAAGGAGAGATTCTGACTAAGAGAGTTTGCATAAATTTGACAGACAAAAACCTCAAAAAGTGGTGACAATGACGAGAATTGCTTAGCAAGACGAGTTGCAGCACGCCAAAAACCACGTTCGGTAAGTTCTTGAACGACCAAAGGTACAAACGAAATGAAAAAGACAATAAAAATGGATGTGACGCAGCGTTGTACCCAATTCATAATCGGGGCAAGGTTGGTACAGCCGGTAGGAAAGAGTTCATCAGTATTGGGTTTGTTTTTATTGTATGCACAGACAATAGTCTCGTGACGCAAAGCTCCAACATTTACCAAGCAGAACATAAACAACTGCACTGACAACATGATAAAAGCATTGTTGATGTGGAAACCAGGATGTGCATAGTAAAAGGACAAGAAGCGGTCCAGTGGTAGTTGAGTGCCGAGATAGTAGTATTCACGAGATAACATTTGTTCTCCCATACCTGTGCCAATCTTTGTTGTAAAGTTAAGAATAGAACCGAACCCGAGATCACGTCCTTTACCACATTGGTAGTATTCGCAATGTTTTATCCTTCCTCCTCGTAAAAGAGCATTCATACCGGCATAAATATCTTCGTTCAAGTGAAGTCCTTTTTGTGCTTTAGATACACCACCACGAGTTGTCATGAAAATACCGTTGAGGAAATCTGGATGACCATAGTGTAATTTTCCACCAATTTGAGCAAGAGTTCTTGCAAACAATGTGCCGAATGTTTGTTCTTTTCCTGCAGCAACATCACCAAGTATACCAATATTCTCCGAAAAGATGTATTCTCTAGCTCCCAAAATAGCGACTGGGTTGGACTTTGTGTTTGGAATACCTGGAGTATATGGTGAAACATCAGTCGTTGTCATTTCTTCGAATTCAGCCAAGACACTTCGGATTTTAAGACATTCTTCAAGATAGTTGTCCTGATTAGCGTCAATAAGTTGAATATATTCACCACGATAAAAGATAAGACAGTGATTCTGATTGTCAGACTTTCCGTCACCCAGAATTGGGTTACCGGAGAGCATTACTCTGAATTTTGGTCGACGAACGCCATTCTCCATAATCTCGGAGTGACCATCAATGAGGGCAGAGTAGATACGAGGATCTTCTCCTTCTGTAGTAGGTGCTTCCTCATCAAGATATGCGATTTGAAGATCGGGATAGGCACGAAGTAAGAATTCCGCATTCTCACGTTCCTCTTTTGAAAATTTGGCATAACGTTGCATTGAAACGACAATCTTGAACTTGCGACGTGCCATACGTTCCAATTCACGTTCAAGTTTGTCAGAATTACCTCCAAACATTTGAACGACTTCGGGATTCTCAACGCGGTAGAGCAATTTAATGGCTCGACTGTAGTTCATGAAACCAGAAATGGTACGGTAAAGCGTTTGTGAACGTAACGATGCCCAAATTCTAGTACGGAGAGTATACTCGGGAGCAGCAGACTTGAAACCGATACAGTAGAATGGTAAGTCATCAATCTTACTCTTTGCCGCGTCCTTGTCAGATTTTTCGTAGTCACCATTGAATTGAGATGTCTCATCTGCCAGAATCTTTGTATCCTTGACGAAACAATCCCACTCGTGAGGGTGCAACTGTTTGAGATATTCCAACATTGTGACGCGTGAGTATGGTTCGTCTTCTCTAATAATCTCACGCAGAGAAAGGAGAATCTTTTCGCTGTAATGAGGAATCATGACTGTGAAAGTTGGCATATTATCAACAGGAACCGGTTCAGGGATTGGTGTCGACAGTGATTGAGCAAAGAACGAGATACGTCGCTCTGCTTCACTCTGTACAGGGAAGAATTCAGTCTTGAACGAGTGGTCCTCTTGAGATACAAAAAAGGTAGGTGCACGTAAAGTCCGCTTACCCTCCTGTTCCGAAGGAACCTGATGGTACAATAACTTCTGTACGTGATCAATAGCTAAAAGATGCTCACGATACATTGAAATGATAATGGCATTCCAGATCTGTGAAATGAGGACTTTTGGTTTATATTTGATCTCCATATCGGTAGTTGCCAAGACCTTTGAATAAATTCGCTTTGGCAAACGCGAAAAGATGTTGCGCCATGGCGTCCAAATGGAGACACCCAGGTAAAAGGATCTTGCCACCGAGAAAACGGTGTTAAGGATAATGTACCACAAAAAGGTGTCAAGAAAGAACAGGAATAAATCTGTCACTATAATTATCCCCAGAGTAATCTTTGGTTGCTGCTTACACAAAATGCTTGCAGAAGCTCCGAGGTAATGTTCTCCAATGCAATTCTCAATCGGCGTCTTTGAGAGGATACGGATCGGTTCTCGGACGGATTTAGTAAGATAAAAGTAAGATTCGGCCAACTTTGCACCAAATACCAAAGCCCATAATCCATATGACATCCATCGATCGTTGCCGTGTAACCTTGGGTAACTAGCAGTAAAGGTTTGACTTGCCACATACTGTCGAGATTTGCCAGTCAAATAACTACCAAACAAAGCACCCAAAGGCATAATGGCAAAGAAAAGGTAGGTTAATATAGCAATGATGATGTGCACGACTGCAACTATCATTTGAATCTTAGAGTTAAAGTTAAGAATGGGGGATACAACAAGCACTCCAGGAGCCAAGTTAATGGCAAAGATGATAATCAAAAACAAGAGACGTCTGGTAAGATGTTGAGCTCCAGCCCATCGACGAGGAACATAAGCCCATTCGCAGAGAGTAGCGAAAATCTGAATGAGTGAAACTAACGCGCCTCCAAAAGCAACAAACGACACCAAGGTATGTCTGGCAGGTTGGGTATCAAAGCGCTGCTCGTAATTTTTCACCAGGATTGCGGGAGAATTTGCAGCCGTGTAAAACCAAAAGGCACCGACATGTATGACCCAGATACGGTTAAAGTTGACGGCAGCATGAAGCCAGGTTCTTGTCTCCTTGTAAGTCTTGAAAAAGACCTTTTTCCATGTCACGTCTTTAAGTCGTTCGTATCGTTCAGCAGGTGGCAGATCTACAAGACGAGCCTTATCCCCAAATATAATCCGCTCGATACCTTCTGGATACCAGAAAAGCTGGTTGATGTCATCGTAACCAACCACCTTGTTATGATCGCGTTCTTTACGGACATACTTACCGTCATAAATTTCATAACCTTGATCACGACAATACTGGTAAAGCGGAGTAATGACATTGTTCAAATAGGTAAACTCTTCCACAGGCTCAACTCTTTGTTGATATGCTGGAGAGTTCATAAAGTCATCGGCGCATTTGAAAATGAAACAGAGACATTCGGGCATGAATCGAACTTGGTTGGCTTCACCCCAGCAGAGTAGGTACAAAGCCAATTGTCTGACACGATCGTGTTGAGACATCTTGTTCATACGAGATTTCCAACGATATTCTGCAGCTTCCAAGCTGTTATCGCCCTCGAGACTCTCCAGAGTTGCCTCTTCACTTTCAGGATTTGCCTTTTTTGCAGCTCTTCTAGCTTTGCGAGTTCTCCTATTGGCCTTGCCAAGCTTCATGTTGGCAAAGCCAACGGCATCATCGAGATCGAGATGCGCTGCAAAGTACCAGCGACGATAATTGGCATTTTCGCCACCAATGTAATCGGCATGTAAGGATAGTAATGCTTGATTTGGAGACATACGGGATGCACGAGAATCCAACAGTGTCATCAAATGATCAAACATGTTCCGCATGCTGTCGCGTTGGAAACCAAATTTAGCAGTCAAGTCAAGAAAGATGTCTTCGACCTCTTCTTTCGAAAGAGGAATCTGGGCATCTGCAGTCCAAGCAGGATATGGCTCTCTAGATCTCTGACCAGCAGGGAGAGCATTTGAATAATCCATACCATAGACAGGTGTAGATGCACCAGAAGATCGACCGCCTCCATAAGAAATTTGAGACGAAGGAGGACGATTGTAGCCACCATTTCCGTTATTGTAATTATTGTAAGTTTCATCACCACGTCCGTAATAATCCATTTCGGCAGCACGAGCCATGTCAGATCTCATTGTAAAATCGCTGAAAGTTTCAGAATCTTCTTCTGATCCGCCTCTTCGGCCTCTTCGTTGCCCTTGCCCTTGTTCTTGCTGCTGATAGTTCTGTTGACCCGCACCGGCACCTTGATCATAATATTGTTCACTGTAATACTGGTCCTGATAAGCTTGGGGTTCTTGTTGTCCAGCATCATAATAGCCATCGTGGGCCTGATAATGACCTTGACCTTGACCTTGATCTTGGTTGTAATAGCTATTGACAACATATTAGTCATTGCTACAGATATATTAGAGAAATAAAACTTACCCGTCGTCGTAGTACCCCTCTTGATGTTGGTTTTGAGCATAACCCTGGTTGTTTTGGTCATAATAGCCATGTTCATCCTGGTAGTAACCATCATTTTGATGGCCGTAGCCATCATCATAATGACCGCCTTGTTGAGGATGCGCCATGTTGAATATTAAAGATTGATCTATTGATCATAAACATCAGCAAAGGATGTTCAGGAAATTTACTACGTCTAACGAGCGATAACTTACAGATCTAATTTGTCATTTATCGGTGATTTGTATACGTTAGTGATAAATGATTAAAGTAATTTCTAAATGATTGTAGGATGCAATGCCGTCTTCAATGTCAACAGCGATTAAATGAACGCTTGTCGTCAGATATCTCAGTAAAGATTGTCGTTTGTAAAAAGTGCAAGATGGATGAGTGTACGAAATGCCTTTCTTTGCTGAAACACCATCTGTTACTCACTCAGAGATAGAGTAGTGACGTTGACGAGGTTTTAGTGTCGGAAGAAGCAGGGTGAGACAAAAAAAAGGAAGAGTGTTGAAAATGCTTTACGGAAAAAATCCGTTTGTCTCGAACAACGGAAAGCGCGGGGGGGCGAAGCGTCCTACTCTCAATACAGTAGTAAAAAAAGACGGGAACCCCCACAAAAACTTTATTCTACGCGTCTTGCAAAAGTTGTTATAGCGTGACAATGTAGTAATTTTCCAAAAAGCTTGGACATTCGGTGACGCAAGTGCTTTTTCCATTACATAATCGATTTTCTGTTGGCCAAATTCTCAATTCAGCTAACGTTGGCTATATACTCACACACACACAAAGATCAATATATCATCAAGGTCGTAGCGTGATGTCAGATCCGTTCCATGAAGTGAATCATTGTGTATTGAACATGATATGTGTGTATTTGTATGTATGTGGCTGATGACAGTGATTTTTATTTTGATTGCTGCACCACACACGTTTCATCCGTCATGCATGTTTAGCATCATGGTTCGCAGCCTATGACATGACCGAGGGTCATACATAAAGTACAATGATAATGACAAGCTATTCGAATCAATAATGTTGTTTATTAAAAAACTGACTAGGGAAAGTGATTGTATATATTCCTACAAGCCCCTCGTAGTACCCCTCGTAGTATTTCATATGTATATATACTATGTACTGAATGATGTTAATCACCCTCCGCGTTCGCCAAATTCCGCGGCCCATTCTTCAAATTCTTTGAGCCCGGCTTTACTTACCGAAGGCCTGATATTCACCAGCGAAGCTTCAAAATCTTCAAAAGATATCGATCGTATATCTTCAGGTGACGTATCTAGCAATCTTTCACCGAGAGCTCTCAACGGTCCCATGGCTGCATCTTTTGCCAGGGCAGTGATATCTGAACCAGAGTAACCTGTCAAAAAACGCATATCAGTTGAGGTTATGTTTGCTCGATTATAAAGACAATACTAACCGTCGGTAACTTGTACCAGAACCTCGAGATCTTCATCATCCAAATTGTGTTTTTGCTTCTCAAGCAATTTACTCAGTTGCTGCTTTCGAACCGAATCTTCGGGCAGCGGTATATACTGACGTCTAACGAAGCGCCGTCTCGCAGCCTCGTCTATCAACCATGGTAAATTTGTAGCAGCAAGTACAAGGACCCGATCTGCATCTCCTGCCAATTGCTCGTTGTCTGCCGCAGATGCACCATCAGAAGATGTGCTGCTACCTTGTGCCGCTCGTTGTAAGTCGGACCAGCCGACCAGAAACTCGGTCTTGACACGTTCCAAAGCATCGTGACTGCCTTCGCCTCTTTTGCCGAGCAGAGACTCTATCTCATCAACAAAGACTATGCTTGGTCCACACATTTTGGCCACGGTAAATAATGCTCTGACTAACTTTTCTGACTCGCCAAGATACTTGCTAGTCAGGCTACCGGCTCCGATTGAAAAGAATGTCGACCTACTCTCGGTAGCAACGGCTCGTGCCAGCATAGTCTTTCCTGTTCCAGGCGGGCCAAAAAGTAGAATGCCGCGAGCAGGTTCTCGAAGACCTCTGAATAAATCAGGGCGGAGAAAAGGATAGATTACGTTTTCTCGAAGGGCAGACTTGGCAGCATCAAGTCCAGAAATATCACTCCATCTGACGGGGTCTCCAGTGACAACAATCTCATTGAGTATCTGTTGGGCGGCAGTAGGATCAATCTTGGGGGGTAAATGTTCCAGAACCCAATTTTTCTTTTGCACCCACAATTCTTGTGGTGATGGTCCTGAGCTGATTGAGTTGTCGTTGGCAATAGGGTTAGTAGGGGATATATACGGCGAAACAGGGGCGGATGTGGATGCGGATGCGGATGCGACAGCTTTTCGGGCGATAGAATGATTTGCTTTTGTAAAGTTCGGTGCTACAGATGGATTAGATGCATTTCCTTCTCTACCCGAAGAAGAATATTGTTGTGAAGATGATGAGGAGGATGATTTTGATATGTTGTTCTGCGATTCAGATTGCAATCTTGTCGAGTTAGCTGATCTGGTAACATTTATGGACGAAAGCGGTTTATAGGATTGTTTTCCATCAATATTATCTATTTCATTCGTTCGGCCATTGATACGTTGATAGCGTCCTTCTTCGTCAAGAGATTTTCTTATATTTTCTCGTGATAATATGGGAGAGATTTGGCCATTCCTGGACATAGGCGTTGATTGTTCGTCATCGCTCTGTCTTCGACTGGATGAAGCAATTGAGCTGCAACCATTTTTGGTTGAACCATAGTCATCCATGTCAACCCCACCAGAAACGGAGGTGCCCCAGGCTTGACTTGCGGCTTTTGCAGATGCCATCGGCGGAGCACTTCTCAGATTAGAAGTTGAGCGGGCTGAGTTTCTTCCATCCTTACTCGTGCGCAAAGTTCTCAACATGGTCTTCTTCTCTGGACTTGTAGGTCTTGATGATCTTCTGGAGGATTCAGAGTCTGCTGTCAGCGACGGTGATAACGATGACGACCCCAACTCTGAAGATTGTACGGCATTAGACAGACTTGACCTGCCAGTCACCCTCGAAGTTTCTTTTTTGACATTATTACCGCTCAGTCTCTGTGTAAAGCTTGGTCGCTTAATGGCTGTTTTTCTTGGAGGCAGCATAGGAAGCGAAATAGGTGCTGGCTTTGGGATACTTGCATAATCTGCTGGTTGTATTGTGCCATCACCTAGCCAGCCGGGTGTGACTACGGCGTCTGTTGTGTTTATGGAGGATGAGTCCCCAGAGTAGAGACTATTAGCAGCATCTTGCTTGGCCTGTTCACGGCTATCACGCAAACTTCGCAACAGATCGACTCTTTCTTTACATTGTATTTCCAATTGCTGCAAAGATTCGTGAAGAGTCTTCTCTATCCCTGTTTTGGCTCGCCAGCCGGAAGGCATCTTGTATGCATTGTGATAATAGATTGCGTCGAGGGCATCCCTCCAATTTCGAAGCGCTTCGGCTTCATTACTCTGATCAATCTTTGGTTAGAATAAGTAAAAAGGATTGTAGATTAAACTCACTTGATTTTCAAAGTAGACCGCGGTGGAGCACAAAAGATGGCAATCATCAAACGTCTTTTGCATCGAAGTTAAAGGAGAGGGTTTTGAGCGCATCATGTTGATTGACTACTTGGAATATTTTACTGGTATGAACTTGAAGTCTAGGCCAGCGTATCCAAGCAGTGATTCTCAGAATTCAAACCTGAGCATGGTATTGAAGGTTGCAAGTCAAATGATATTTCACCGGCTGTACAACGAAAGACAATCTGGAGATTCCAATTCGACTATCTTCACGATCCTTGATAATAAAAGCTGGTAGTCGCATGGTTGAGCGATAATAATATGACGTAGGGCCTACGTTTTGGTATAACCTTAATAAAACACTAAGAGGATGTGAGAACGACAAACCTTGCGCCAAAGGTCTTGATTGCACATGCCGAGATGTTTGGAAATATGAAGTTATGGAGGTATATACATTATATAATACATTTGTCACACACCTAAGGTCTCCTCAACCCAATCTACTTGAATCGCACTAACACCTCTCGCATAAGTCTTATTTGTAAAGACAAATTCATTATAAACTACAGCCTCTACCTTTTTCCCAAACAACACACTACTTGGGTGAATCGCCACAGTCTGATTTCCAAAAAAAGTTCGGTAGCTGCCATCCGGCATCAATCTCGCAATGTTCTGTTTGAATCCACTCAGAAAGCATTTGAGAATGTCTATTTCAATCAGTTCAGATATCGACGACGAACTCGATTTGTCGTCATAGTCTGTGATTTGTTCCACGGTGAGCATTTTAAGTTGTTGACATTGTGCACGTAGTTGTTTCCGAATATCCATTATACTTTGCATGGCTCGGTGGTTGATCTTGTATCTGTCGGCCCATGCCTTTCGGTCCGAATTATCGCTTGCATATGATTGAACAGCAGCAAGAAGCGTAAGGTGATCTCCTCGACGCCGTATGAGGGCTTGCCGAGCTTGTGCCGCTTCTTCGCGCAACTCTTCCGTGTCTGTGTTCAAAAAGACGGTATTGTCGGCACTGAAACAGGAAATAATATCAATCACTGGAAGTACGCATTGTTTCTCGTCGTCAGCAGCGGATAGGATTACTCTTCCATAGACTGGTGATAACGGGAAACGTGACATTTTCCGGCCAAGCTCGTTAATGTGACCGCTATCATTTATCGCACCAAGTTGATAAAGTTGCAGTAGAGACCTTGCCATAGTTTCTTTTGATGGGGGCGAAAGGAAAGGAAAACTCAATACGTCCTCCACACCATTGGCTTTCATTTTTAAGACAGCATCCGCCAAATCACACCGCATGATCTCGGGTAAGGTAATGGGTTCCAGTAATCCATAGTCTTTCTCAGTATATAATCTCCAGCATTTTCCAGCAGCTTCACGGCCGGCACGACCTGTTCTTTGAGTTGCAGATGACATTGATATGGACTTGACAAGTAATGATTCTAATCCCAGTCGCGGTCTGAATTGTTTTCGCTTTTCTTTGCCGCTGTCAATCACGAACCTTACACCAGGAACAGTGATTGAAGTTTCGGCGATGTTTGTGGCCAGTATAACTTTTCTTGTATTTGGAGGAGCAGGATCGAATACGCGCTGTTGAGCAGCTTGAGGTAGGGCAGCGTATATGGGAAGTACGAGTATCTATGAAAATTATGATCAGTCAGTTGGGATTCTTCATTTATTGAGTGTAGAATACTTGCCCTTGGATATTCCGGTCCTAAACTCTGTGCATACTCTTCTATATTTCTTTGTAGAGCTTGTATGACTTCTTGACCAGTCAAAAATACTAGAATATCTCCAGGCATTGGCTCCTTGCAGTGAACGTGAAATATAGTCTTTAAGCCTGCTTCTACGAAATCCTGTACTGGTGTAGTCTGATAGATTACCTGGACGGGATATTGTCTTCCCTTGACCAATATATTCGATACATTCCGCTCGTTCTTTCTCGCCTCCTCGTTTCCAACCTCCAAGCCCTGCTCTTTCTTCTCATATCCTCCTTCAAAAAACCGTACCAATGCTTCCACATCAGCAGTAGCGCTCATGACCACGACTTTTAATCCATCCAGCCCTTTCTTCTTTCTGATCTCACTTCCTTTTCCGATACCGGTGATCAAATCTCTCATGAACCCCAGCAGTAAATCTACATCTACACTCCTTTCATGCACTTCATCAACAACGACGACTCCATATTCACACAAGCCCGGATCTCGTAGTATATCCATCATTAACATTCCTTCAGTGAGGTATATGATCCTATTACTCATCCCGACATTCCTGTCGAATCGAACAGCATATCCTACTTTTGCCTTTGCTGCTTTCCCAAGTGGACAATGTAGTTCTTGAGAGACGCGACGAGCGAGAGATATAGCAGCCACACGACGAGGTTGCGTCACAGCGATTTTCCCACACGACATGGATTTCTTCCCCAATCGGCCGGTGGAGAGAACAGGGGATGTTAGACTTGACAAAAGGTATTGTGGTAGTTGAGTGGATTTTCCGGATCCTGTCTCGCCTGATAAGATCAAAACGTCGGTCTTTTGGAGCGCGGTGATGATTTCATCGCGATGTGCAGCAATGGGAAGATTGGAGGTGAGAGGTGAAGATTTGGCGAGTCCTGCGACTTTGATCCTAGCGAGAGTGTCGTTTGCAGTGGGATAATCGCTGTCATGGCGAGGCTCGTTTCGCGCCTTGGAATTATTCGATATGGGTGATATATGTGATGATTCATTTGATGGTTTATTTGTCTTACGTGTTGGTCTATCTGATGGCTTGAGTATCTCGGACCCAGTCGAGGAAATGGCTTCTCTACTTATTTTTACTCCATGATCAAGATTGTGCTCATTGTGTTGTATCTCATGTCTCTTCCTCTTGGTTCCCCTATATCCTTCCAACATCGCCAGACGTGGTCCAGTCAGATACAATGACAATATTAGCAATCCATTATTTGCACCGAGTATATATCCGACAACACAAAATGGAGCGATAGTTTTTTTTCGGGGCTCACATTTTCGGAATTCTTCACAAATGGAAATACAAACACGACAATGTCTAGTGAGTGGCAATTATGACTTTTATTTACATTACTACAGCATCAAGCTAGCAAGAGGACATAATAGGCCTATCATTAAATACATATAACTTTCTGGTATAACATAAAATGATTCGTAAACAAACTTTTCATAATACATCATGACAGGTCGTTAATAAGAAGACAGCAATTGATACCGTCAAATGCTGTCCGAGACTGGTCTCATGCAGCGGCAGTCTGAGATGATGGCTCATCCCATATGTTACTACCAAAAAAGCTCTGCCAATCCTTATCAAAATTTGTATTTTGCATGTCAAAGACATTCTGATCCGATCCGAAATCGACGGCTGAGTAAGGGTAAACAAAATCGGAATCGAATTGAAGTCCGGCATTGAAATTGTTGTCGAAATTGCCATCAGTTGTAATAGCGGATTTTACATCGCCAAATCCACTGTTATCCATTTGAAACCCCGTCTTAATTTCGGGAAGTAAAGTCTGATAGAAGCCGTTTGTACCCTGATCGGCTAATGTAGACGGTACTCCACTTTTATATGATTGATTGGACAGAAGCATAGATGTCAAAGGATCATTGGGATCAAAGACATTGCCAAGTAGCTGTTGTGACTCAATAGGTAGCTCGGTGGCAAATGGTATCTGAGTAGGAAATTGCATGTTTCCTGGTGTCCAAAAGGGCACAGGAAGTTCCACGGGCTTCACCTGTTGAGTTCCAGCATCAGATCCAGGAGTGGATGCAGTCGATGGTGTCTTGCTAGGAGATAAAGCCGGTGTTGGCTCCTTCGACGCAAGTCTTTTATTTAACAACGAGCTCCGTCGCGAGCTCAAATCTGTCCGCTGCATATTTGCGTAATTGAACCTATCAGATATCTGATCGCGGTCATTTATCAAAGGTTGAGGTTGAGCAACAGGAGGGGGGTTTGCATAAGTTCCCATATTGGACATCGGAAAATTGTTGATGAATGGATTTTGACCGGCGAATGGTACAGATTGAGCAAAGGCTGTCGACTGTGTTCCAAGAGTTTGACCCAGGGCAGCACGCATTGCAACATGATTTGTCAAGTATGCGGCGAGTCGTTTGTCAAACTCAGCATTGCTAGTCTGAAGGTGAGCTGTAAGTCGTCTATACTGATTAGGCAAAGTATCGTCTTCCTCCTCGTACATTTCTTCGTTGACGACATCTTGTTCGGTGACTTTGAGAGCTCGTCCAGTTCGCCTCTTATGAATTTCCGAAGCCCTTCGTGCAGATTCTACACGAGCTTCTAAGCTTCTATCACTTCGTCGTGAAGCGGCAATGTACGCTCTGGGTATCGGTTAGTATATAATTGGCAAATTGAACCATGTAGATTGATCGCTATACCTTTCCTGATTCTCTTCATGAGTTCGTTCGGTTTTGGTAGGTTTTTCCGCCGTGGAAGAAATGGAACCGGTCCGGAATGGAGGCATTTATGAAAAGAATGATATTGTCGGAGATAATTATTAAATTTATAAAGCTATAAGAAGCAATTGAATTAAATATTTCGTATGTTCTCAGTGGCAGGTCTAATAACCTGCGTAAGAAACAAAAGAGAAGAACTTCACAGCCTGAGAGGGAAATGCAGGATTATATTGCAACCATCACTCGAAAGAGGGGTTGCAGATCGGAAACCTTATTGGCGTATATAAAACTCACCGTTCGGAACGATTTGGCACGCCATCCGGAGATCTACTCCCTGAAATTTGGTACTACAAAAGTCAAGGCCCGATGCGGCGTGGCGGCAGAAAAGCAAGCATTGGCTGAAAAAAAAACTACCGAGGTTCAAGCCTGCTGTTTTCAAAACTTGACAACCAGATTTCATAGCTACAGCATTGATTATTGTTGATTGGACGTCCTAATTACCGACATTATTCACCTGTGCTAGCAGGTAAGAATCGATATCTGGTTGAAACGTGGGCAAATTTCCATCAAACGGATAATTTTATGAGATTGGGGTTGCAGATCTGAACAAGCACGTGTGACAGTTGGTTCGAATCACGATATCTAGAAACTGAGTTTTGAACGATTTTTCCAGAACTGCAAAAGGGCGAAGTGCTGTTTATTATCATATATCACTAATACATTACGCTGTTTATGATACATTGAATTGGTTTACATGAAAGTCTTTGCTTAGTTAGACTAAGCAAAAATACTGTTGTGGCAAATTGCGCATCCTCTTATTTATTGGTCTTGCGAGCTCCGTCTTTTTTTGTGGTAAAGCTAGAGATGAGACGGCAATTTTCGCTCAAATTTTCGTTCCGTTCAAAGCTCCGGAAATGTTTTTGACAAAAGCCAATCTTGCATATTGAGATCGCGCTAACCGAATCGGGCAATCAGATCGTGAAACAGGGAACCGACGGCGATCCTGCCGCAACCGACACTTTCCTTTAATTTGCTCATTCTTTAATTAATGAAGACTTTGCCTTTGATGCAATCATGTAGATCCAAAAAGCCATGCAATCTCCGAATATGTTTTTCTGATTGAGAGTTTTCATTGACAACAGCCTGTATTTTTGCGTCAAAAAATAATCGACCAAGTCGTCAAACATATCTCGTAAAGTCCATATAGTTTGCTGTTATGACGAGAGGCGGCCCCGCAGTTCTACTTTCTAACGCGCTCGCAACGCGTTTGTGGCTTTATTTTTTCCAAATTTTATGGGAATAAATTACAAAAGCCATTATTACAGTTTTCCAATTTAATGCCATTCTTTTTCAAAAACTGAAAACTCGATTGTAAGTACGTTTTGTGGGATGACGATACGATGTGCAGATCAAAAAATCAGAGTTGAGTTGCTGGATAGTTGCTTTCATTTTTGTCTTGATTGCTCCGTGATTTTGTTGGCCAGTAATTGTTCGCCAATGTGTACTCTATCACTCTCCCCATATATAGATATTCCTTGCTGTAATGCTTCGACAAGCACAGGAATATTACTTACTTTGAAGTCAGGGCCTGCTCGTAGCTTGTCAATGTCTTCTGAAAACTCCTTGGTTGCTTGTTGGAGGTAGAATTGGTTGAAAGCTGTTTCGGCTTCTGTTTTAGATGTAGACATGATTCGGACGCTTTTCGTATGGTGTTTCGTTGGATTATTATCCTGTGGTAAAAGCGGAAATTTCTTTCTTTTCCAACATAACTATTTGCCGGAGTTTGCATACTTTGCACTAATATTACGTCATTGTGTCAGATCTTCCCCGCAATCAGTGAACACGGATTGTACTTGTACTGTCAACCCCACGATGACTTGCGAAAGTGAATGTGAAAAGAGAGTAAGGACCGACATTCACCAACATATTAGTTGCACTATATCGCATCACACTTTGTCATCCCCAATTTGCAAGCGATGAGATCAGAGTCGTCGCTTTGCCCTAAACTTCCAAACCAAACCAAAGTGATTAAATAGCAAGTAAATAAAAATGGATATTCCTTTGTCAACTTCCCCAGCTAAAAACCTCGCCTTTGATGGCCGAGACTGGCAAACAATCAAAGTGGCCGAAGTCGTTGATCCTGCAGAGACACGATTTGTCGAGCTCGATACAACAGTCGAGCAGGCTTCAAAGGTGAATTTACCTGTTTTATCATGTGTGAAACTTTCTAGTTGCATTCCGACTGAATGTAGTAGCTATTGGTCACTAGCGGCTCTCCGAATGTAGTGCTGGTACGACAAAACAGCAGTAGCAAGTCGGCCATAGGAGTCTTTGGCTACAATGATCTGCTTGCATATCTTTTACTTGTGACGGAATTATCTGTGCCGAGAGTTCAGGATCCACAAGACGTGCGTGATTTACTGACGAGGGCTCGAAATCAACAAAATGTCACACTTGCAGAAATCCAAGCATTGATGAAAAACGATGACGAAAGACCAGTTCTTTTGGATCAATCAGAGCCATTGACAAAGGCTGTAGAGATATTTGCATCAGGTGTGCATCGAATTCTTATCACAAAGTCTCATACAGAAGACGTTCTCTGTATCCTGACACAGTTGAGATTGGCTCGTTTTTTATGGGAGAATGTAGCAAATTTCAACATAATTGAGAGTTTACATGCTCAGACATTGAAGGATTTGGAGATTGGAAGTCGTGCTATACTCTACGTAAAGTATGATAATCAAAACTCGCCCGCTATGGTAGTCAGACTAAAGATATGAATTAGTGGAGATCGCCCATTGAAAGAAGCGCTTCTCTTGATGCATACTCAAAGCATGACATCTCTTCCAGTCGTAGATAACCACCATAACGTTTTGGGCAATATCTCCCACGTGGACGTAAAGGTAAGATCGGTATTGCATTTACATAATACTCAATGTTTGATACAATATTTAGTTATTGACTACCACTTCGGCACTTCCTTTACTAGAAGATACATGTCTTCATTTTGTATCTGTAATCCTGTCGGAAAGAGGTGTCAATGCTGGACAAGATTCATTCCCAGTATTCTACGTCAGCTCGAGTAGTACTTTGGCGCTCACAGTGGCAAAGATTGTTGCGACTCGATCACACAGAATGTGGATTGTTGGACCTCCATCCCCTAGCTCTTCTGCATTGTCTTCGACATCATCAAGTAAGGTATCGCTCAATCAAGGTCTTTCAAACGATCCATTGAGATCGAGAACAAATAGTCAATCTGATAATGGAGTATCGACGTCTGGATTTGACACGTCTGGACATTTGACGGGAGTTGTCTCTTTGACTGACATTTTCAATCTATATGCTACTACAGCTGGACTTGATACTTCGAATCCTTATGACCAACGTCGTCGTCGTCGTGCTAGTATAGCAGCATCGTTTGCACCTCGTGATACTATCGCTGCTAGGATCGATAGTTTGTCTCCAGGTAATCCTGCCTGACATTCCATCACTTCATCATATACGAAATCGGGAGGAATTTCAAGATGTTCATTTCAGTAGTTATATTTCGTACGATGATATGAAAAGTCAAGTTTATGTATTTGTTGATAATGATTATAATACAAGCATGAATTTATTTACTAAAGTTCTTCACCCTGTGCACATTTCATAGAGTAGAATGTTACAAACGAGATAAAAAAACAGCAGCTTGGTACTACATTAAAGAAGAAGAATTAATGCTCATGATATCTCGAGCATAATGCCGAGCGACCATTTCCCATCACCGATAACATCCCACGTTTATCGTCGTCGATATCCATGTCCGACTCCAAATCACGTTCATCTACTTGTGTTAATCTCTTACCCCTAGACAACCACGGTTTACAAGGCCCAATATCACCTCCTTGTAGAGTGAATCACTGATCACTCTCATCCAACCAAGATTTCTTGCCAACGTTTCCTCCCATCGTCGAAGGGTCTTTGCGATGTTGATCTGCAATCAAGTCCATTGCATAAGCGTAGCATTTCGCACAGTAGATTCTTTTACACACTGTACATGATACGTTGTCAGAGACTTGAACCTTGTTTGTACCTGCCCCGTCTGCTGAAGAGTGTCCTGATCCTGAATGTTGACCACGTCTGATACCGTGTATTTGACCATGGGGGCCGTTTCTCCGTCGAGATGCATGTTCTTCTACATTATTACGGTTTATAGAATTTTGAGACGAAGATATCCATAATCCATGACTAGCGGGTCCTATCACGGCCTTGCAACTCTCGCAAGCTTTCGCTTCTCCCCAATGTAAAGGCTTGAATAAGACGAGGTCGTGGCGTGTGATTATATCTTTTCCAGGACGTTTCATTCTTATAGCAAGGTCTCGGAGGAAAGATGGATGCCAGTCGTCTACGTGTTTCGTCAAAAGGCTGTCTGTCTTTTTATAAGCGAAAAGGTCCAGGATGAGAGTTTTGAGGGGAGAGGACGATCGGGTAGAGGACATGCATATATCAAGATCATCATCATCTTCGTCGGAATTGGAAGAATTGTTAAAGACGTCGGAGTTGTGAGGAGCTGATGAAGAATTAAAGAAAGTCTTGTTGGGTTCACTGAGATTTGATTGTCCTTTCGAAGGAAATGTTGATGCTGGTGATGGATAGGAAGAAGATGAAGAGGTCGGAGACGGGGTTGGAGAAAAGGCTGGAGAAGAAATTGCAGAAGAGGTTGGCGATGAAGTCGAGGAGGTTGTTCCAAGGTTTAACGCTGGAGGAATGGAATGTGGATAAGATCGAGTTTTTAATGAAGGACATCGATCATGTCTGTGCCCATGATAAGAAACACATTTACCATAAAGTAACCAAGTATCTGTAGGTGTTGGCACGGAATTTGTGCTCTCACTCAACCTCGCAACTGTGTCGATTATATGATTGCTTAACTCGGTGGCGCCAAGTCGATCCGCCAAAGCATATATATTAAGTAAGAGGAAATACCTAGGTGATCCAGCAGAGTTACAAAGATCACCGTCATGATGATCATCCAAAGACCAATGATTGGGAAAAGTCTTTCCACTCGACCATGCTCCAAGTCGTGTAGGTTTCTCAAGAGACTCCTTCACTCCGTTTATATTTTCGTCGCGTAAATTAGGGCATTTCATCTGGGGTGGACTCAACAACGTGCCAGTATAGAGCCATTGTACAAACCAGTCGAATATCTCTGGCTTTTCATCTGGGAAATTAACAGCATGATCTACCTCAGGATCAATTACCATGAAATCAATGTTTAGAGCTGCTTTAAAGAATGGCGAAACACTCGTTAGCAAGTTCCGATGCAGTCTATATCTTATTTCTGCTGCACCAACTGTTATGGTGATCAGTTCGTGCATATTTCGATAGCTCGCGCGAAGGTTTGTTCGTGTCTGTGGAAATATACAACTCGGTCCTTTTCTTTTCATGTTAGAGGTAGGAAAATCATTATCATCGATAGACATTTTATTATTTCGAGGTCCAAAATAGAGATATATAAGCTTTGAAGAAGTGGAGGTTTGATGCAGGTACCAATAGAACAAACGGAAAAAACAAACGAATAAAGGACTATAAATCAGAGATGCGAATAGTAAATAGCTGCTGATTGGTTGAATATTGCTCAAAAATGGAAAGTATGACAAGCTTGTGACACCACTTAACGATCTGAATGGAAGCACGTGGAAATTGCGGCGACAATACAATAAGACGGCAGACCAGGGGGCGGTAAGCATATGACAGAATTGGCTTGTGATGAAAGAAATCAAAAGAATACTGTTCAATCCCACGATGGAAATTCGACCAACCTCTTTATAGAATTGGCAATGCTAGTGCTTGCAAAAGTCGTGCTCTGAAAACGGATGTAGAAAGTGATTATTTTAAAGTTTTGGAATGTAATATGTGCTGTATTGTACAATGATGCTTCGCAAACGGCAAAGTTAAATTAAAGTGCTTACATTCCATTGATCACTACTTATTCTGACCAGTTTGTACTTGACCTGTAATAAAAGAAGATAAAATTAATAAAACTCTGACAATAGATGAATAGAAAAGCACTTACCAAGTCTTTGATACAACATATACAAAGCCATTTGATTACACTCTTGAGTACCAGTAACGGTTACCAAACGCTCATTACTATTGTCCTGAGGCTCATTTATTTTGATGACACTGCCACTCAATTGTCGTATCTCATTAATCTTAGCACCGCCTTTACCGATGATTGCTCCAACCATATCGTTAGGTATATAGATCTGTTGCGTTAGCGGCTGCCCAGGCATACCTGCCATGTTTGGCTGACCTGCTTGCGCTGGAACTTGGCTTTGTCCGGCTTGGACACCGCCATAAACAGTGTTGGGCGCAGCTGGACCTGGGCCACCATATGATTGTCGTGGAGACACTGCTGCACCATACGGCATGGCAGCAGGATTGGGTATTTGTTGAGATGTTGCGCCATATTGTGCGCCGTAGATAGATTGGCCTGGAACACGTCTGAGTTGATTTCGTTGAAAATATTCAGGAGGACCCCATTGACCGCCAGCCTGTTGTGGAACATACGGTACAACTTGCATACCGCCAGGCACAACTCCCGCTGCACCACCTTGACGAGTTGCATATGCTGAAGCTGCTGGACCATTATATCGTTCAACTAATTGTTCCTTCAAGGTGCTACCTACATAAAAGACTGCGATATGAATCGCATCAGCTACGCCCAAAACCACCAACGATCGTTCCGTGCTCAAAGGTAGACATTGATCAGAAACATTCAAGCGGGCTCCTGAAGCCTCTTGAATCTCCTTAATCCTTACACCTTGTTTACCAATTATCGAACCGATCAAGATGCTAGGAATTAATAATCGAAGCGGATATGTTTTCGAATGAGGTGTTGATGCTTCCTCGTTAGGTTCGGCATGAAGTGTGCGAACGATGAGGCCAAAAGCTTTGGCTACAGCGTCAACTAGACCAGACACTGTCATAACACGCTCTACAGCGCCTCGTATATAGTCGCTGACTGTACATTTTGCACCTGACATGCGTCTAATCAATGCGACATTGTCACCGCCTTTGCCTATGATTGTTGCTGCTTCATTACTTGATATGATACAACGTAGATGCAACCACTGACTCTCATCAGTATTATGCAATACATGACCATTAGACGTCTCGTTGTCATTGGCACCAGCAGTATACGCCTGCTCCGGTTGCGTTTGAAGAACTTCTGACGCGTTTGGTATTGTTGAAGTTACATCTTTGTTTGTTGTGGTGATAGTCTCATCGCCAGGATTGTCCGTGCTTTTTGATAACGCATGATCCGGTGAATGTGCTTTGTCGCCATTGGAGTCGCCATCAATGTTGTTCTTTTCCAGTGCAGGACGTTTTGCATCTGGTTGATCTGTAACTCCGGTAGGCGATGAGGGTTCTTCTAAGGGGCGCTTCTGAGATTGTACCGCCGGCTCTTTTGGTGATGTGGCCATTGTCAGGAGAGCAAGGTGCTAGAAAGCAGAAATTTAAATAAATCAACTAGCGCTGAACAGGAAAATGGAAGTAAATGTGATCGTATTGTGAGGATAAATATATTCGATTTTCTTGTTATGTACTTATGTACAAGATGATCTTTGATGACCTGGAAAGGATGAAGATGAAGGATTAGTTATGATTGTGATGGATTGTGAAAGAGAGTGCTAGGGCCACATTCAACAGCTTGTGATGTGAGTATTTATTTGTGAAAGGGTTTTCGGAAAGGAGAAATCTGAGATTGAGTGGAAAAGGAATACGAAAGCCTAGGGGTGGTTGCTAGAAAGCGAACAGTGTTAGACGACGACAGTGATTATGGCCTTGCTTCAGTCGCTTGACTTTTGTTCCGTTGTTATCTGTATATGTTGAATGAAGATCCAGCCGCGCTGCTCGATATTTTAGAGGCAAGAAACCAGATATCGAGACACGTGACGTCATCCGAAGTTCAAGCGAGCCAAGACTCGCAAACATGGCCCCGATAGTAAGCTGGACATTTTCTTTGATCACCTTCTGCCTTTAGTCACCTACTGTACTTGAACAGACGAGAATCTGGTTTGTTGACAATTCTGTCAGGGTTAATTTAGCTATTCAACCTTGATCAAGCATACCGGAAGTCGAGTGTACGAAAAAAGATCCCATTACTTTTGCGACCTATCGATTGATATTAAAGCCGCCGCGACAAATTAAAAAGTACTTTAATCCCTTTTGAGTCACCGATTTTTCTTGTAAACACGGAAGACATGTCAGCTCCAACACAATTGGCTTGTATGCTACCCTCATATTGTACCATTGATTTCAGTCTTGCTTATAAGTGACCAGATCGTACATCCAAGAGTATTGGTATCCTCGACACCGCGCCAGTCTATACAGCGCTTGGGGGCTTTCAGAGGTTAGCGTTCCACTGAATGTACTAGGCTACAAAACATTTAGACTGATTGGTATCGATAGACCCGAGGGTAATCTGAGGTGCGCCTGTTATTCGCCAGATGGACGTTTCTTTGCATGGGCTTCACCGGAAGGGTTTGTTACTTGACCCCAACTTTGCATTTGATTATGCTGATGTTGTTGTGGTATAGTGTCAATGTCATTGATGCATCTGTCGGGTCTGTTGTGACAATTTTGGCCGCCGAAAATGTATATGAGCTTGGTTTCTCTCCTCTAGGAACTTATATGATCACATGGCAACGACCATCAAAAGACGAGGCAGGAAATGCTGTCAAGAATCTCAAAGTCTGGAGGACGATAGATGAGCAGGCTAGTGAACAAAGTCCAAGGATACCTGTAGGACAATATGTGCAAAAATCGCAAACGGGCTGGAACCTTCAATATACAGCCGACGAGAAGTTGTGCGCTCGGACAGTAACGAATGAGATACAATTCTACGAGAGTCATGATTTGGGAACAGTATGGAACAAACTCAGAATAGAGGGTGTTTCCGATTTTGCGCTCTCGCCTGGTCTCAACATAAATGTTGCAGCTTTTGTTCCCGAGCGAAAGGTAAAGATTGTTTGTTCCGCTTTTGTTTCAAACTATATTGCTAATCATCGAGTAGGGACTTCCTGCCGCCGTCAAGGTGTATAAAGTGCCTCAATTCGAAACAGCGGTATCGCAAAAGACTTTTTTCAAAGGTGACAAAGTGCAATTAAAGTGGAACGATGAGGGAAGTAGTGTTATAGTCCTAGCTCAAACGGAAGTGGACAAGTCGAATAAGAGCTATTATGGTGAAACCAATCTGTATATCATGAGCGCAAATGGTGGCTTCGATTCGCGAGTTCAACTTGGTCAGTATAGAATATCGCTCAATAAATTCGTCGCTAATATTGTTTGAAATAGACAAAGAAGGGCCGATACATGATGTAACATGGTCGCCAACCTCACGAGAATTTGGAGTCGTCTACGGATATATGCCAGCCAAGACCACGATTTTCAACCAACAAGCCGTTGTACAGCATAATTTCAATCTTGGACCAAGAAACAGTATCAGCTTCTCACCTTATGGAAGATTCGTCATTGTGGCAGGTTTCGGTAATTTACAAGGTGATATGGACATTTACGATCTGGAAAAGAACATTGCAAAGATTTGTACAATCAAGGCTAGCAACGCCAGTATTTGTGAATGGAGTCCAGATGGTGTGCACATCTTGACGGCGACCACTAGCCCTCGACTTCGTGTAGACAATGGCGTCAAGATTTATCATGTCAGTGGAGCTCTCATGTATCATGAAGATATGCATGAGCTTTATAACATCTACTGGCGACCTCAAGCTGCTGGTCAGTTCTCGTCGCCAAATCCGAATGCCATACCAGCTCCTCAACCATCGGCACTGGCTTATCTCGGGACCGTAAAGACTCCATCCAAGCCTGTCGGAGCTTACAGACCACCTGGTGCACGAGGTACATCCACGCCATTGGCTTTTAAACGTGAGGACGAGGGTGGTGCCGCATATGTCAGCGAAAATTCCGGTGGTCAGGGTGGCTATATAAATGGTTTTGGGAAGCAAAGAAGACGGGAAGTTCCTGGTGCAGAGCCTGTTGAGGCTGCATTGCCACCTGGCGCTGCACCTGGAGGCGGTGTGAGTCTGACAAGTCCTGTAGATCCTTCTGCAGATGGATTGAGTAAGGCAGCTTTGAAAAACAAGAAAAAGCGAGAAAATCGTCGAGTAAAGGACACGAACGAGGGTGCTGATGGTCAAACTGCTTCGGGTCCTGTATCTGGAGCGCAAGATTATACAAGATCTCGTCGACAAGACGGTGGAGGTATGCCGAGATCAAGATCAAGAGCCGCTAGTCGACATGGGAGAGGTCCTGCTATAAATGGAAATGGAAATGGTAATCAAGCAACTTTGACGCCCCAAATTATCGCATCTCAAACACCGCCTCCTCCTCCTCCTCCACCTCCTGCTGCGGTAGAAGCGACTCCGATCCCCGCGGAAGAAACACCAGCTGATAAGAAAGTTCGTGGTTTGCATAAGAAGCTTAGGGCAATTGAAGATTTGAAAATGCGTCAAGCAGGTGGTGAAAAACTGGAAGATACACAATTACTAAAGATTAAGACTGAAGAGTCGATACGGAATGAATTGGATGCTTTGCAACCTTCCAGTTGATAAGAACATTTACAAGGTTTATGATCGACTATCAACAGTAGACAAGCTCCAATGTAAAAGATGCTCCCAATTAGTTATGGCCTTCATCTTCCATACTTTGCAAATGAGCCGTATTGATATTGTAGGCGTGGCTAGCAGTGAGATTTCCAGGTTCATGTATGAATATAGACAAGCGTCAATGTTGACGGTTCTTGCAAACGGATACACCTATCATCGCGGTTCAAGGCCTTGCAGGTGGATCAATTCGGTATATAATGCTGTGTTATGCGTATCACACTCGTGTCTTTGCATATTTGTAGACAGCCATAGATGGCGTTCTGGTATTAGTATGTATATAAACAGAGACAATACTATCATTTTAATATCAACGAGTGTGTTTCTTCGTCCTGTCACTTTTTTAACCACGTCTGGTTCTTCGCGTGTGTTTCCTACGGTCGGCAACTTTATGTGAAATGTACAAATACCTTCTCTACCCGGTTGTGACATTATCCTTTCGTTTTGATCTTTTGATGTGATAATTATGGTATGACGTGTAGTTGGTGACGGGAATAAAAATACAAACATAAAAACAAATCGAATAATTTATTTTTGCAGATAAAAATAATAAACAAAATAAATAACGATGATGACATCTTACTTCACAACATAATGTTCACAATGTCTTCAAAGACGTGGATAGATGGCATGACTAAGCTCGATTCGTTTCAAGATATACATGGACGGATACTGCGTAATTCACATCAATACCTCGACAAGTGTTATTGCATACTTGTAATCATGTACGAGATCCTAGACTAAATAAAAGATGGAGATTAACCTAACCCGCCTCTTCCACTCTTGACCCTCGCCTCGACTGGAACCAACATCCCACCACCACCAACCGCCCCGTCCTTTCCCAACGCCATGCCCTTCTCCCAGCCCATTTTCTCCAACAATTTTCTCCCAAAACTACCCTCTGGGATTTCCGGCGCTGCAGCGCCTACGATTTCACCATTGGCGTAGCTGACTGCCGACATACTCGCTCCTGCTTTCCCTCCAAAGTTACTAGTTCCTCTCGAGCGGGTGGGTATGGCGCTAGATTTCCTGCTTCTGATAGACGACTTGAGAAAGCCTCTGTTCATGACTTTCAACACGCGGTCCCAGCGCGCTTCGTCCATAAAGGTGGGTGTTCGTTGGCGTTTACTGAATAGAGTGAATCTGTTCTTGCCAGATCCACGAGATGTAGAAGTCAGGTCAAATACGTTTGCTACGTCATGTAATGCCTTTCGTTCGCTCTTTTCCATTGGTGGAAAGGCTTTTGTTGTAGACGTGGTGTCCAGTAAGAAAGACTCAATCTCGTCGTGGAGTTGGGATAATGTTAATCCTTCGGCGAATTTCACGGCTAGGTCGGGCTTGAATTTATTCTTGGACGATCGACGGGAGTTATTGCCGAGGAGACCTTGTAGACGTAATTCTTCGCGCTCGATCTTTCGTGAGGCTTTACGTTGACGGTCATTTGCCCAAGAAGATTGGAGGTTCGAGACGAGATCGGAATCTGATAAATCCACGAGAAGTTCTTCGGGCATACCTCCGGAGAAATTACGACTTTTACGACCTTTACTCGTGCTGGATCGTAGAGATGGTCGGTCAAAGTCCATAATATCAAAACCATTGTAGGGATCTTGTTCTAATACATCGGCCATAAGAGTCGCCGAGGGAAAGTGATCGGACTTGCGTGATGAGCCCTTTCGTTTGTTCCGACGAGTCGAGGGATGATTAGGGTTGGCTAGGATGGCTTCTAGTCCCTCTTCAGCTCTGAGTATATCTCCAACACCATTATGTAGACCGGAGTCATCAAGCAATATAATCTCTTCACATCCAAGACCTAGTGATTCTTGTTTAGCAAGGATTCGTGCAAGCTGTTCATCGCTAAGTGACTCTATCTGCCGTTTTCGCAGGTCATCGTCCTTGTTCGATCGCCGTCTTCTTGAATTAGATAAATCCGATTCTAAATCACTATCATCTCCCGGATCTGTTGTGCCGTCTTCATCTTCGTCTCCCTCGGCTGGATCATCACTAGAGTCCTCATCTTCATCGTCCTCATCATCCTCATCTTCGTCATTGTCGTCATCTTCAACTTCAACTTGCTCATCAAGTATTTCTTCCTTACCATCTGCAACCAAAGTTGATATCAAATTACCAAACTCGCTCATTTCGAAATTTGTAGCGTTGTTTCCATTTGCAATGGTTTCTTCAACAACCACAATACGTCTCGCATCTCCCTCTTCTTCATCAATGACACTAGACGCCCATTCGTCATCATCTGACTGCTTTTGTCCAGCCTTGACAATATCTTCCACTCCGCTCATGTTTTCAATATAATCTTGTAACAGAGCCTCTTCAATATCCTCGTCAGATACAAAAGCGTGTTGTACACGAGTTTGCTTATTAATTGCTGCACTAGCTCGACGCCTCCGACCAGCTTTCTTGCCTGATACCTTTTTACCCGGTTTAGTAGAGGGAAAAGTCTTTGGACTTATGACTTCAGAACCTTTTCTAGCATTGTACACGACATCCACGTCTAGAGTGTCGAGGTATTTTTGCTGGCGACTATCGTCCTGTCCTTGCAGTAATTGACGATTGACTACGGGCGCTTGATGACCGGATGTTGAATTAGGAGTAACCGTTTCTTTCAATGTTGTAGACTTTGAAGATGACACGGGATCATCCCTGATAAGGATAGCATTACGACCACGAAAGACAATTACTTCATCTTCACTTTCCTCCATTGTCTGCGTGCTGTACACAGGACCAGCATGGTGTAATTTAGGGGCCAGCTTACTATCCCCGGTTGCATCAACAAAGAACCCCTGTTCGGCTTCTTCTACCACAAGAGGCTTGGTATCCACGACTTTCAGCTTCTGTAGCTTCTCAATAGCAGCCTGGCTTTCCACGAGAGATCCTTCACGGTCCTTCCTCTTCTGTGCACTATCATCCTGCATCTTGCCATTGTGCTGCTGATCATTCGCGTTCTCTTCATCTACATCCCCCTCGCTACAATCTATCTTGGATACTTCCTGCTCTTCCAATGGATCAATCTGTCCCGCGCTAACAAAGTTTATCCTTGCATCTCTCAATTTGACAGAAGGCGACCATTGATGTCCATGTCTTTCGGTAAATTGTCCTTCGGCTCGCATTGAGAAAGCCGGTGTATATGGACTTGCTCCTGGGACTTTGTTAGACTATATAGATTCGTACTTTACTAACATACGAACCGCGCATGCGTGAAAAGGCATCAGAGCCCCCCCGGTCCGACTTTCGCCGAGAAGGCTTCTGCTGATTACCCTTACTTTTGTGCTTTTTAGGCATCTTGCTTTCTCCAAAGATTGATGTTTGAGAATCGCAAGCAAACGTCGCAATGGCTGTATTGAAGAAATGGAAAACGAACGTAAAGAGGGTGAAAGACAGCTCGCCACAACCAGGCTTCAACTTGACAAAGAAATATATTTCCCCCAGACATCATGACGATGACGATTTTTAATGACTTCCCCATGTTTATTTCCCCGCGTTTCGTCACTGTAAGAAAGCTACAAAGGGTCATAGGTCATGCCACGATGTTCAAATGCAGACTATGTCATAAGCGATCAGACTCTCGGATCTGTTCACTTACTATAACATCTCGTCCAGAGGAAGTAGTGGATGTAGACCCCTCGATCGATGAGAAGGCGCGCATCGGTTTCTACCTAAAGTCAATCTTGTTATTAACAAGAATATGAATGGGAATGACATAACGAGATATGGCAAAAGATTTGTACAATATTTCTGGGATCCCATGCCTACAAATGAGAGTTCAGAACCGATATGGTGTCTAGGTAGAAAGTATGAAATTAAAGATGAATACCATGGTCAAATACGACATCTGCAAACAAAGGGAGACTATAATTCAACTGCAAGCATAGATTCGAGTGCGCATACAATAAACCCTTCCGACTCCACAAGTATCGACGTTGTTGATCGGACAGAATCGGCTGAAAGAGATGAAGCATTAGCAAAAGGCTGGCCAGCTGCCTTTCTCGATGACTTGGAGAGCAGAATATGGTTGACATACCGTAGTAACTTTTATCCCATCGCAAGAGCCGCAGATCCGAATGCGTTGACCACCATGTCGTTTTCAGCTAGATTAAAGCAATTAGGAAATCAAGGAGGATTCACAAGCGATACGGGATGGGGTTGTATGATAAGAAGTGGTCAGTCATTACTCGCAAACGCATTAATCACGCTCGAGATGGGAAGAGATTGGCGATCTGGAACCCAAAGTGACAAGGAACAGAGTGTCCTTGCATTATTTGCTGATGACCCATCGGCACCTTTCTCAATACACCGTTTCGTTGAACATGGTGCATCATCCTGTGGAAAACATCCAGGGGAATGGTTTGGTCCATCAGCGACGGCTAGATGTATACGGTATGTAGATGCTGTATCCCATTGACTTGACCCATATGCTGACGCTATTCTGAAGAGAACTAGTCACATCCCATCAAGCATCGAATCTAAAAATATATGTTCGACCCGATGATTCAGACGTGTATGAAGACTCTTTGCTCAAAATAGCGAAACCCGACCATGATAGTACCTTTCAACCAACGTTGATCCTCCTCGGTACACGTCTAGGTATCGATCGCATCAATCCAGTCTACTACAATGCTCTTTCACGAGTCCTCACCAGCAAGACAGCCATTGGAATAGCAGGCGGTAGACCCTCGTCGTCGCATTACTTCTTCGGCGTGCAAGACCAATCGTATTTCTACCTCGATCCACATTTCACTCGACCGTTCTTACAAACGTCACCTACAAAAGAAGACATCGCATCATGTCATACGCGGAAATTAAGGAGGATACAACTCGACGAAATGGACCCGTCAATGTTGATTGGATTTTTAGTCAGAGATGAAACGGATTGGCAGGATTGGAAAAGAGAAATCAGAGATATGGAGGCCGTCAGGGGAATAGATGGTAAGGGTAAACAGATTGTGCATTTATATGATACGGAACCCGTATCAGGACTGGATAATGAAATAACTGGTCGTGAAGGCCAGAGAGAAAGTGCAATTGATGATGTAGTGAGTTGTGATGAGGAGGAAGAATTACAGTGACAGTCAGTAGAAGGATATGATTAATGATATCAAGATTGCATTTGGCTCCACAGTATCTTAGACCTTGTGAACGACCTCATTATGGACCTGTCATTCTTGGGAGATTTACGCGTTTCCAGCCAGCCTAATAAACAAGCAGTTATTCATACTACAATTCACGACTAGATCAAGCATGTTGCAGTCACATTCTGAAATTTATAAACACACAAAATTGGTTGAAACCATTTGATATTTCATCGAATGCATTTCAGCTATAAATCTGATTTGTTATTGTACATCTTCATTCATTGCCATCTTTTGCAATCTTTGTCTCAATCACGCTGTATAAAATCAAAAGATATTTGATCTCTTGCCCATAACCACATTATAATGAAAAAACAGAAAAGTGCCCTTGCACGCCGTGCGCTGCCTGATCCTTTGTAGCCTTCACCATACGAAAGCACAAAAGGGATATCGTAAGGTGGCCGAAAGTCTCAAACCGACCAAAAAATTGTGAGATATAAAAAGTATAAGAAAAACCGTAAACCCATGTCAAACTTGTCGTAAACAGATAAACATCTTACAAGCCACCGGATACGTTGGCAGCAGAGTATTTGGATACTGCTCGGGTACCTTCTGAGACGGCGTGCTTGGCAAGCTCACCAGGAAGGATAAGTCGGACTGCGGTTTGGATTTCTCGTGATGAGATGGTTGATTTCTTGTTGTATGCTGCAAGTTTGCTAGCCTCGCTTGCAATACGCTCAAAGACGTCTAAAATAATAAATTAACAAACAAGAAAAAGAAGTAAATGATATGCGATATAACTAACCATTGACGAAAGAGTTCATGATGGACATGGCACGGTTTGAGATACCAGTGTCTGGGTGCACAGTCTTCAAGACTAGATAAAATAATTAGTACAAGTGTAAATAACCCAAATTGACTAAACAAGACGCGTACCTTTGTAAATGTAAGAAGAGTATGTCTCTTTTCGGGTCTTGTTTCGCTTTTTCTTGTCACCTGATGGGGCGGCAGTCTTCTTTCCAGCTTCCTTCTTCTCTGTTGCTGGTGCTTTTCCAGCTGGTGCCTTTCCGGCAGTGGCAGGTGCCTTGCTTGCAGTTTTTGGTGCCATTTCGATTTATTATTGAAATTTGATTTGAAAAGGGCGAAAAAATTGAATCAAGTTGATATGACTTGAAGATGTATATGAGACGTAAAGGTCGAACGTGATATGGGTGGTAACTGATGGTGAGAAATGAAAGGAAGAGGAAAAATGCAAAGTAATGGGTGCAAGCTGATTATGTACTGATTTGAGAACAAGCTGTATGTTACGAATCACGGGAAAGTGGAATGGCGCTAAACCCAAACGGGTCAAAAACAAGAAAAATCACGTACGCGAGTCTGATGGCAGGAAAGCGCGAGCACCAGTGAACGAGTCGCGCACAGACCATCCCCGCTCTTTTGAATTATTGATGCAGCTGGACATTCGAAATCGTCGCGACTTGTACATAAACCAGCTTGCGCCCACATCTTCTACCCATTTTTGTTCTCCTCTTCTTTCATCTACAACTCGAATTTCAACTCACGCATCACACATTTGTGTTATTTTATCACACTTTATCCCTTTTTAATTCAACTCATATCCAAATTCAATCAAAATGACTGGAGGAAAATCTGGTGGTAAAGCCTCAAACTCCGCTGCCAAAAGCGGTCAATCGTATGTAATAGATCATTCTTTTCTCATTCCGACTTTTTCTTCTGGTGATTTGTTATGATTTTTTTTACTTTGACGGCCTTTTTTTTTTAATTTAAATTGGTCCTGACTTTTATACCTTTACAGTCGATCAACAAAGGCTGGATTGAACTTCCCAGTCGGTCGTGTACACAGACTTTTGAGAAAAGGAAACTACGCACAGCGTGTTGGAGCTGGTATGTTATGCTTTACATGATTTCACAACATGTTGATTCAAATCTGACATTCTTTTGTTAGGTGCTCCTGTCTACCTCGCTGCCGTACTTGAATATCTGGCAGCTGAAATTCTCGAGTTAGCTGGTAACGCTGCTCGTGACAACAAGAAGACCCGTATCATCCCTCGTCACCTTCAACTTGCCATCAGAAATGATGAAGAATTAAACAAGCTCCTCGGACACGTCACAATTGCACAAGGTGGTGTATTACCAAACATTCACCAAAGTATGTTCAATCTTTTGTGCCGACTTTTATTTGCATTTTATCTAACATCCAATCCAGATCTTTTACCCAAGAAGACCGGTGCCACAAAGGGAGAGAAGAACGCAAGTCAAGAGTTGTAGATGCTGCTATATGCAAAAGCTTCTTAATTTGTTTGTTTTATGCGCGAGGAGAATGCAACGATAATGGGGTTATGCCTTGGGTTTTGGTTTCTTTTTTTTTGTTATTTCCTATCATGATGTCGCATTTCACATTTGTGATACGACGACTTGACTTTGGTCTCTCATAGTAATGAGTAGATTTGGCAAGTGAGTGGAGAATTTTAGTGACGAGGACATGTATATTAGCTCGACTAGTTTCTGAGCAAAAGGTTTTCAAGCCTTCTTAACAATCAATCAATTTACAATTTCAAAATCATTCTTCTTTCCTTACTCTTGATTGATGATATTGACAATGACTCGAATGATGAAAATGTATGATCAAGTTGTTCTTCTTTCTTGACTTAGACTTGAGGTATAGAATGTGATGTTCTAATAAGAGACATTGATATGATGAGATTATGTACAATTTATGGTTATATAGATGAATATTTAAAGATTCATTGGAGGTGGTGCTATCAGGATTGTTTAGTCATGACAATCAGAATTGAAGAATAGGACTAGTGCTTACGATCTAATATTGGTGCAGGCAGATTTCTCTCGTACTTGCTTCCACCTGGGGCAGTCGGAGGTCTGTATGGATCCGGATGTTTCCACTTTTCAAGTATAGCCTGTGTCTGATTCAACAATTCCTGTTAATGACGATCAGTTAGTATATCCGTCTACATGTGGAAAAGATCCTCATGGTATTTCATAAAGAGACATACCCGGTGTTGTCTAGGCTCTATAATATTTTTATTTGCTTCGAACAAGGACCGTATATATAATGCTTGGCCACGCCATATGTAGCGGCTGACAGACCAATCGAGAGAAAGCTTGAGTGCTCGACGATACAAGCGTCTGATTGTCAAAGGTAATATTAGTTTGCGCAATTCATAATTCTTGCTTTATATGCCATCTCACATTGATGTGATTGCTGAATTCGAAGACATGACTATTGGCTTCGGAAGCGTCTTATCTACTGAAGTTGCTGCAACGGAGGGCCTTATTCCATACTCGTTTGTTGATCGATCATTCATGTGGAGATAATCAGACATTGATCAGACGAACAGCCAATTGTACCAGCTTACTAAGCAGGATTGAATGTCCAAAGTTAGCTTTTGACAGCCAGCTGTGTTTTCATTTTTTGTTCAAGGTTTCTCGGCCCTTGACCTTTGAAAATTATATACCCTTTGTTGTAGCCTTGGGATTCCTATGGCTCCGATCTGATTCCACTTCAATTTGACTAGTCTTTTGCTATATATCAGTCATGTCTGGTCGTCAAATATTACAAAAGACAAACTTGTTGCGAAATGCTCGTTCTGGATCTTTGTTCCATGCGTCTCGCTCTGTAAGAAATGGCGTCTCACTCTCACATTGTCGCCAATTCTCGCGGTTGAATGCTTGTATACAACCTCACACGTATGTTAGAACGGATCAAGAATCAAACCTATGTATTAAAGCTGACAATTGTTAAGTTTTACACATACAAAAACCTTGATCGCAAGACCATTTCAACAATGTCGATACTATGGTTCGTATAATCATCTGTTTAACGTATTGTATTCTTTATTAATTGACTTGTATAGCGGACAAGGTCGTAAAGGTGCCGCAGATGGCAGAGTCTATCACCGAAGGCACACTTAAGCAATTCTCAAAACGTAAGCATATACATAAAATGAATCACGGTTGCAGTGACTGATGTGTAATAAGAGATCGGAGATTATGTAGAACAAGATGAAGAGATAGCGACTATTGAAACAGACAAGGTACTAGCATTCAGTCTTCTTAGATACTTTATGGGCGCTAATTCTATTAGATCGATGTGGCTGTGAACGCTCCCGAGGCAGGAACAATAAAAGAATTCTTGGTAAAAGAGGAAGATACCGTTACGGTCGGTCAAGATCTCCTGAGATTAGAGCTCGGAGGTGCTCCATCTTCGTCAGGCGATAAAGCCGAAGCCAAATCAGAGCCAAAACAGCCGGCTTCTGATCAACAAAAGACGAGTTCGCAACCGGATGGTAGCAAAGAGAAGGAGGCACCACAATCGGAAAAACAGGTGTCGAAATCTAGCGATTCGCAACGTGAAACGAAACCATCCTCAGAACAACAATCCAAATCTGCTCCTCCTCCTCAGGAGAAGCCTACACAAAAGACTGCACCCGCGCCCAAGGAGGAGAAGGCAACGTCTAGCAAGGACGACTCGCCATTCGGAGGAAGTCGTGAAGAGCGACGTGTAAGTCTCGTAACTTAATTCATAATTGTCATAACAATGCTAAGACACGTCCGATATAGGTAAAAATGAACCGAATGCGACTGAGAATATCAGAACGTCTAAAACAATCACAAAACACTGCAGCATCGCTCACAACGTTCAACGAGGTCGACATGTCTGCTTTGATGGATTTCCGAAAGTTGTACAAGGAGGAAGTTCTCAAAAAGACCGGTGTAAAGCTTGGCTTCATGTCAGCATTCTCCCGGGCTTGTTGTCTTGCCATGAAAGAACTACCCGCTGTCAATGCTAGTATCGAAGGTGCTGGCGCTGGAGACACGATTGTCTACAAAGATTACGTTGATATAAGTGTAGCAGTGGCCACAGAAAAGGGATTGGTCACTCCTGTAGTACGTAATGCCGAAAGTATGGATATGCTCGAAATCGAACAATCAATTGCGGAACTAGGGAAGAAGGCTCGTGATAATAAATTGTCAATTGAAGATATGGCTGGTGGAACTTTTACAATATCGAATGGTGGTGTATTTGGATCTCTATATGGAACACCTATTATTAATTTACCACAAACAGCTGTCTTGGGGTTACATGCTATCAAGGAAAGACCGGTGGCTGTAAATGGTAAAGTAGAGATAAGGCCAATGATGTATTTGGCACTTACATATGATCATCGTTTACTTGATGGAAGAGAGGCTGTCACATTTTTGGTCAAGGTCAAGGAGTATATTGAAGATCCAAGGAAGATGTTGCTTGGTATTTGAATTTGGTAGACTTGATTATGAATACGTGGATGTTGTTGTAGGTGTAATAAATAGCATAGTATTCAACTCCATGTCATTTTGTATTATATACTATGTCTGGCCACTATAGCTTTCCTCATCATCATTTACCTGTATGTCCCCAGTATAATTACGACGAACGAGTGGTGGATATCCACTCGCTCGGTTGTTCCTCCTATTCATCATCGTATTTGCCAAAAGATATACCCTAATGATACATACAATATGTATTTATTTTGTATTATTATTTTTATTTTTGCGTTTATGAATTTATTTTGGGAAATATTTGTACGATTTTATGACAACATATCATCATATAGATTGACAAAACATATAAATGTACAAACATCTTCACTAGAAAGGTCCCATACCAACCAAACTTTACCAAAGTGGTGAGCAAAGCCGAATTGATATGCTAAACCATACAGACCTGCTTGTATCTTTCCAAGTTTCAAGATCAATGCCTTGATAGGATAATACATTAATAAAATGGTCAAAGACAAAAAAGACAAAAAGAACAAATCCGCACAGAAAAAAGCTCGAGTAGCGCAAAAGACGGAAAAGAAAGCGCAGCAAAAAGACAAGAAAGCGAGTTCGCGACCGAAAAAGACGAATGGCGAAGATGGCGATTCGGACTCGGACGGCGATCTCGACGCCATCCTCGCATCATACGCCGCCCAACAAGAGCAATACAACAAGATTCTAGAGACGACGCTGTCCGCTCCTCCACCTCCACGATCCAGCGCTACCATCTTATCCAACCCGTCTGACTCTCGAGAAGTTTTTATTTTCGGAGGCGAGACGATGCGTGGAGGAAACGCCGTGTTTTTTAACGATTTGTTGGTTTTGCGACAGAGTACGTCTACGGTGACAGACCAATCTGACGACGAGAGGGATCACGCAGCTGTACAGGCGAATGGATCCTCACAGTTGGATTCCTGGCGATGTGTCACGTCTCCTAATAGTCCACTTCCACGATCGGGACATGCCATGTGTAAAGGCGCAAACACGAACCTTTTGTACGTATTTGGTGGGGAATTCTCTTCTCCCAAACAAGGTACCTTTCATCACTATAATGATTTCTGGTCGTTAGAGCCTTCGACAAGACAATGGACTCGATTAGAGAGTTCATCCAACGGGAGGGGTATTAATAGTCCGTCTGCGCGAAGTGGGCATAGAATGGTTAGTTGGAAACGCTTCATTATCCTCTTTGGCGGGTTCCAGGACACAAGTCAGAATACGAAATATCTTGACGATTTGTGGATTTATGACACGTTGAATTATAATTGGTTTGAACCGAAAATCAGCGGAGGGATAGGAGGTGGGAAGCCAGACGCGAGAAGTAGTTTCAGCATTCTACCCCATGAAAACGGAGCGGTGATTGTAGGAGGATACAGTCGTGTCAAGACAACCAGTGGGAAAAGTGCCGCTAACGCGAATGGAAAAAAGGGAAAGACGGCAGGAAGTAGTGGAGGATCGGGTGGAAAAGTTGTAGTGAAACCGGTAGTTCATCAAGATTGTTGGTTTTTGAAAATCATAGAAGCGGATAAAGAATCTGGAGAAAAGGTTTTACCGACTATTAAATGGGAAAGAAGGAAGAAACCGGTCAATTTCCCTAGTCCGGCTCGTGCAGGCGCAACAATGGCGTATCACAAAGGGAGAGGAATCATGTTTGGGGGTGTACACGACGTTGAAGAAAGCGAGGAGGGGATCGAAAGTCAATTCTTCAATCAATTATGGGCATATAATATCGAACGGAATAGATTCTTTCCATTAGCTCTGCGTAGACCGAGAATGAATGTAGGAAAAAAGCCAAACACGCAAGATCGAAACAGAAGAGCCGGTCGGACAAAAGCAGACGAGGAAGATCTATTACGTAATCTAGCAATGATCGAAGACCGCAACACATCTACTAACGAGAAGAGCGAGGCGGAAACAATCACCCCTAGTCACGATATACCTCTCGACGATCAAGCGCAATCAACTCGTATCGAACGGCCAGTTATTTACGAAATGCCCCACGCTAGATTCAACGCTCAATTGACAGTCCAAGACGATACATTATTCATCTACGGCGGGACGTTTGAAAAAGGCGATCGAGAATTCACCTTTGACGAAATGTGGACGATCGACCTTGGGAAAATGGACGGAGCCAAGGAAGTGTTTAGACGCGAGATTGAAGATTGGGCTGGCGAAGACTCTGACTCTTCATCATCTTCTGACGAGGATGATTCCGAATACGAAACCGACAAAGAATCTGACAACGAGGTAGAAGAGCACGATCGACCACATGGCGAAAGTGATAAACAACAACCACACGATCTAGTCATTGAAACTGTCGACGAGGCTATAGATGATGAAATGCCCGTATTACCCTCTGCAAAAGACGACGGTCTTCCATATCCTCTACCATTCGAGTCTTTACGAGACTTTTACTCTCGAACCACGGCACAGTGGCAGGAAATCGCAGTCACGGCAGCCCGGACGGGGACGAGTATGTTTGCGGTAGAAAAGTCGGCCAAGGAGTTTAAGAAAGACGCGTTTGATAGTGCGGAGCAGAGATGGTGGGATGTGAGGGAAGAAATACAAGTCTTGGAAGCTGAAAGGGAAGAGGGTGGGGTTGGAGATGTAGTGTCGCTCGCTGATAGAGATAGAGAAAAAGGTGTAGGAAATAGACGACGGTAAAAACACAAGGACCTGTAAAGTATATATAGCATATAGTGTATTATAAGACTGTAAATATACAACATAAGTTAGTATTCTACAAAGCAATGTAAAAAAATGTACATGAATAGAAATACTAATATCCACATCTAGAATTAGTTAGCTGCTTTACGACGCGTCACAACCTTTGTAATAGCATGTCGAATTATAGTACCGGCCTTTTCAGTATCTTTCTTCGGTAAACCAGAAGTTATGCATACTTTCAAAGCCGGTTGAGATTGCCAATGTTTATCTTTTGGCGCACTACCAAGTCCTTCGGGCATTGCTTTTAATCTAGTTATGAGTACACCATTGACCAGACACTATCACATTTGTCAGTATATATAATATAGAACGGGAACGACTTTTGAAAAGAAATTTACCTCGTCTATTATATCAAGTAACAACCACTCTTGATCAGTAGTACTCCACCCTCGGGAACGGATAACTTCAGCTTTAAACACCATAATCATGATAGGATTATCTGGAGAACTCGTACACATCATCCAATCACTTCTTGGATCGAGTTGAGTCCACATTGCAGTAATGTTTTCTTTCAGATTAGTAATAGTTTCTGGCTGTTCTTGCAAGATTCTCAAAGTTTCACTAGCCGTTGTAGCAAGCATAGCAGGTAAAGCAGCACTAAATGTGTAAGAATTCGCGCTCAATCTTTGATGTTCGACTACTTCCTCAGTACCGGCACAGAAGCCTCCACCGGCACATAACGGACCTGCGAGAGATCCAATAATCATATCTATAAGGTTAGGATCGACATTTTGTAATTCAGTCGCACCTCGACCCGTAGCACCGAGAACTCCATATGACCACGTCTCGTCTAATATTATTCGGAATTTATATTTCTGTTTCAGTCGGACGATATCTGGCAACGAAACAGTATCACCGACGTTCTCGAAAAGTCCTTCTGTTACGATAAAACGCCTCGTCAAGGGTTTATTCGACCTCGCATGTTCTTTCACTAGTGTAGACAAGACCCGTTCGAGATCAGCCATGTCATTATGTTCGTACCATTTTATAGTCGATCGTGAGATTTGTAATCCTTTGCGAATGGCGAAATTGACCGCTTTATCAGCGACGATAATATCTCCTCTCTTTGCGAATGCAGGAATAACGGAAGATATTGTTGAAAACGCCTGTGCATACACAATACTAGCCGGCATTCCTAGATGAGCAGCAACATCTGCTTCCAATTGACCATGTACATCTTGTGTTCCGTAAAATCCGGGAGGTCCACACGGTCCAACTCCATATGTTCGAAGCGTTTTGATGGCGCGTTCTTTAATAGCTTCGTTATTGATAAAATTGTAATGGTTAAATGACGCTAAATTCATAACTGTTCGACCATTACTCAATTTCGACCTTGGAGCACTAGGTCCAACTATAATAGGCCGTCTTTCGGTTTCGGCTTCTTCAAATGCTGTCTGAGGTACAGCTAACGGTTCAGGAGTCCAATCATCTACAAGTTCATCAATCTCCTATTATTAAAGGTAAGTATATTTTACTTGATCGGAAATATCGTATTGAATATTACCTGTTCTGTCAACGGTACATGAGCTTGCTTTGTTGTCGAGTATGTAGGACGCAGTAGATAATAAACCGCAAATAGAAACAGAAACAATTCGACAGCTGATCTTATAGGATCATTCTGATAACTCGACCGGATATATCGTGTGACAATGGCCGATCCAGGAATTTTGCGCAATTGATCCATAGCCTCATTGACGTATTTGTTCGCCATATCTGACACGCTGAGATACGTTGGAGAGGAATTCATCTCGATATTATTATAACATGTCCAGATACAGTATTGCTTTGTCCTCTCCTTTCACCACTGCGCTCGGTCAAACTTTCGGAGTGACGAAATCTAAGCATAAAAGTATTAAAGTTAAACACCCGTATTTTTCGATTAGTGGTTTGACGCGTCGCGTAACAAGTCGCGTAAAGTACCACAGCACACGAAAGTAACATCAGAGATGACAAAAGCATGACATATCATATTTCAGCATTCGTTTGCGTATGTATCTGCAAGAGGATATCGTGTTAATCAATTAAGCTATATAGAATAACAAAATACTCGCAATAAAAATTCACGTTAAAATGTACATTTCAGATCCTGATCCGTTTCTTCTCTCATATTCGTAATTAATTAATGCTGTAGGGTAATTATATGGTCGTGACAGTCGTAACATGTCGATTCGTTCGAGATCTAGTCATTATGATCGACAGACAATTGCTTATCAAACAATTGTTTGTAAATTAGTGCGGTGGTAATGCTTCACCTAGTTGTATATTGATTCGTCCTGAACTCCTTGTAGCGTAGCCAGACGTATGTGGACTCACGTCTGGTCGACCAGGGGTTTCAAAGTTCAGTCGACGTCGTGCAGAACTCCCAACCAGCGGTGTCTTTCCTGTTCGTGGTGTTTTCAACCACAAGCCTTGTGCAGGACTCGGACTCATGTGATAGAAATCCGCAAGATTAAAGGTATTAGAGGGCGTATTGGGATTTCCAAACATATTTGAACCACCGGGTGTTTTCATTATGGAGGATGGGAGAGGAGTGGCTTTTGAGGGAGGTGTCGCTGGAATATCAGCGGCCCGACTCTCCACTGTCTTCTGACTAGGTGAATTTGCAAAAAACATCAACAGATCAGCCCCTTCTTCTCCACGTCTCGGCGTTCTCGACCAGGAAATGTTTGGATCTTTCACACTTTGAGGTGGTGGTGTCCTTGGCGGTGACGATGGCACTATCGATTGAGTTACTTGAAATGACTGAACTGGGAGGTCCGCATCGTCCTCTTCTGAAAGTTCAGGAGATTGATCCAAGGATAATGTAGATGCTTCCGAAACAAAGGATAATTTCGAGACTTGGTCGAGGTTTGGGTATGCTGAGATCCAACGGTCATTCAAGGGTGAGGATGCAGGAGCTCGACGGGTCTCCCTCCAAGACCTTCTCGAGGCAACACTTCGATATTTGCGAGCACTTTTAGTACTCGATGGAGGACATGCATCGTTGTCCATACCTATTCTCCGCCTCTTAGCACTTCCCCGGGAAAAGTCCCGATCCACATCGTCTGAGAACATTGGTAACGTTATAGGTGATGACATTAAGCCAATAGCTGAGCTAGATTCTGCAGCATGACTCGATGACGAGTCTGATATCGTCCCATGACTTGAAGATGGTCTTTGACGGTTGAGTTTCTCACTTAGTCGAGGTTCAAGGATGTCGATACTGAAATTCTCCCAACCATTCTTACATTTGACATTGGCCAAGGCGAGACTATCTTGTAACACTCTTGCCATCTACAGACCATTAGTGTTGACAAGACAATGTGTGTTAATTGATGTCATACCTTGCCGACCTGTGCTCGCCTGAGTACCCGACTGCTCAACTGTTCCGATTGTTGTTCGTCCATCGTCAAAATTTCTGAAAATCTCCTATAAATCGTACTACCGTGATTGCCAGTAAGGATATCACAAGATTGTGATCAAGCCATAAGACATATAAGTATCGTGAATCTCGATTCTCTCATGTAGATAATGATGTTGTAAATTATCTCTGACAATAAAATGGCAAGTGGTTGCGTCGAAAGCAAGGGTGTAGGAAAGGTTTGATAGAAGGGGAAATTGACTTCCGAGATGAGGTAGACGGCAATGACCACTATATTTTTTACTCTTTATCTCCTGAACGTGGAGCAAATAATGTACCAAGAAACTGCCAACAAAAAAGGTACGGTACGCTACGGTACGGTACGATCTTTGATTTGAGGTTCCGTAGAGATTTCCCCGAAATAAGTTTGGCTGACAGAGCCAATTTAAATTATGCACAAAAAAAGAACAAAAAAAGAACAAAAAAAGAACAAAAAAAGATTTCTACACGGTTATTACGATGTGAGAAACATAATCGAAATGACTGCTACAATTTTGAAAGCTCGTCACCTGGTGAAGGTGCATTCCAAGCGTTTAGCTAAACGGTTATGCGATCAAAAATCCATGAACATGACTGTCGCACGATTGTCCAAAACAGCAGTGCTAGCAACCGTTGTATTGTGGGGTAATTCATTGAGTGATGGGAGTCGATTTCACATGCTCAAGAATCCAAAAATCATATAATCTGCTCCAATTCCCTGTCAAATGTAATTTAACTAAGAGCAATTGACCAAGAGATCGGATTATGTGAGCCTTGGTATCTTCTATCAACGGAAACGAGCATTGCTTTCATTATGCGAATATACCAGTTATCGTGTTTTGCCGTAAATATTCCCGAGTGCCAGTGATTTTTTTTATGTTCCGCAAGTCAAATTAGAATACGAAGCCATTCGATAAGTATGGTTTGGAAGGTTTTAATTCCTACGAGCATATTTACGAGGTCCGACTATCGTCATCTATTAACATGATCTAGGTATAGGATCGCATTTGATACATATAATCATTATAAACAACTGAATGGAGTCTGCATGTTTGTCACAGCTACGTCAATCCTGACGTCGTAGGGATAAGACACAATCCATCGGCAGCACTTCAATCGCTGATGATTTTTGCACTCCTTTCACGATAGTATGCCTTCTTTCTTCTCTGATCTACGTCGAAGGTCAAATGCGAGTTTCAAGGGAGATTTAAATGCAGATTCGGCTTCCAGCGGGACTGGTTCGAACGAGTCAACAAATGATTTGCAACCAAATAGACGGTCATTCAATAGTTTAACATCTCATTTTAAAAGTGCCATATATGAGGGTGGTTATGGTCGCAAGAAATCAGATGGTAGCTTATCTGGCCCTAGCTTACACAGCGGACAACGGACGCCGCCAGTCTCGAATGATAAACGACCAAGTCTCAATACAGGTCCGGGTAGTCGATACTCCATTGCTGTAAGTCCAGCGACCAAGAAAAAAACCGCAAGGAGACTAATTAGAAGAAAAGGGCTCCCCTGCGCTCTCTCCGGCCGGACGCTCGGTTCAATATACATCACCACTCGCTCCTAATATAACTTCGGTATCCGAAGGATCATGGGTAGGCACGGATTATTCAAATTGGGATAACAACCACTGATGAGTTCTTTACAGGTACATCAAAAAGTATTGCTAGTGTCTGGCAGTCTGATCGATTGTTCACAACCGCTAGACGGGCAAATTACTATATTCCACCATCAAGATAGTTTCCCATCCACTCAATGGCAAGTGAGTGATTGTCATTTCAAAGCCTTGATACATCTTCAACCCGGACCAAATCGAGTGCGACTCGACTTCAGCCCAGTTCGAAGATCGTTGGATGGCAACATCTCTGTACATACAGCCTGGTTTAACGTCAATTATCTCCCCTTGAATTCTGCACCACCACTTCATCTTGCTATTCTGGTAGCCAAAGACTCACCCATGACATTCGATGCTGTACCCGAGAGAATAAAAAGAGAAGGAAACGGAATTGAAACGGCAATACGGAAATTTAGAATGGCAGGATATCTTTGGCAAGCTTTCACCGGCGAGCAAATGAACAGATACGGTCTCGGTAGACGATGCTTTCGATTTGACGAGGAATGGCAATGTGGAACGTTGTCGAATCGCGATTTTAACAGCGGAACGTTCCGTAACGAGGCAAAGATTCATATAATCAGGCTCGAGCAAACTGTTGCCGAGATACAAGACCTGAATAATGCACAACAAAATCCTAATGCCACGTCTGGTGGAAAACTATTTGAATTTGCGATGGATGCGTGTCGAAATTACTTTCAACTAAAACCTGGTCAAAAGCGATATGTGTCAGCAATGTTTATGGATACGCGTTGGGACAAAGAAGCCAATTTGGTACGTGGACATGCTGCGATTGGCGGAGGTGATGGGTCCTTGTTTGTAGGTATTTTTGGATCTCACGCTCTCCAGTCCTATCCGTCACATATCGAAGAAGTGTTTCCTGCCTTTAATGATTGCACAAGGACAGATACTGACTTTGTGGCAAATGACTGTAATGAGAGTGGAAGTAGTTGGGAAGCAGCTAATATTGGTATTGGAGCACATCTTCACGAGACGGGACATCTTCTCGGTTGTCCACATCAAGAAAGTGGTATTATGCTTAGGGAATATGTTACTTTGAATCGGACATTTTGCGTCAAAGAATCGTATTCGACAAGGACAAAATCTGCTGGAATTAGACTATGTCAGCAATCTGACGAATGTTCATGGCATCGATTGGATGTCTTGCGCTTTCGATTTCATCCATGTTTTGCACTACCATCAGATGTTCCCCAAGCCGGTGAAGATGACATGCAAATCTGGGCCGTTGACGGCAATGCAGCAACGATCACGGCATCAAGTGGACTTGCCTGGGTTGAAATTCGAGAAGAGGGCGTTGAAGTCTGTCATGCTTGGATCGAGTTCGTGGACCTTAGCAATGGCTTAAGTAACGCTCCTCGTCAAATTACATTGACCGAGGCAGAGATAAGGCAGAGAATGCAAAAGTCAGATCCTAGCAAGAAATTGCAGTTGCAAATTTTCACTTGCAAGGGTGAAAGTCAAACAATAGACGACTTTGTCCAACTTGTAGGTAAATCATCAAAGACAAAGTTACCCGATGGTCGAGCGGCTTTTAGAAGTATGAGATATGGTGCACCTGTGACGGATAATTCGCAGAATGAAGACATAATTTTCCAATCGGCATTCGCGCAGACAAAGATACTTTTGAGCGTCAGAATATATCATGGTATGGCTGTAGATGGCATAGAATTCTTTTATGAGGACATGACATCTCAATTGTTTGGAAAAAGAGGAGGTAAAGAGGGTGGAGATGTCTTTTCACTTGACGCAAGACGAGGTGAGGCTATTAGTGGATTTTATGTCCGGGCAGGTGCATGGATCGATGCTATACAAATATTAACAAGTGCTGGACGAAAAAGTGACATTTATGGCAATGCAACGAATGGATCAGGGTATGTCTATATTTTGTGCCATGGTACTTTCAAGTTATGCTAATATTGATATAGACACACCATAATGCCACCTCGCGGTTATAATGTGGCTGGAATTTTTGGTAGTTGTGGTGGTTGGATGGACAGTTTTGGACTGATCATCTCTCGCTGATATGTGGTCATTTTATTACCTAGTACCTATGAGAAATCTGTGGGCGTTTGTCTTGAAAGAATAGAGAGATGTGTTATGAAATATTGGGTACTCGACTTTGTCAACTTTTGTATACAAGGATGGAATAAAATAGATTGTAGGCGTTTCTGGATAATACAATGTATATTAATAATAGAATCAATATCATTAATAGTAGAATAATAAGCAGAAATGTACAAGGTATGTATTGCTTATGGAAAGCCTAACTAATAATTTTATCTTCACTTCAACGTCTGGGGATTCGATTCATTATTGCATGTTTGATGAATTATGAAAACGACACAATCTTTGGCTTTTACCATCTTACCTAGATCACTAATTCTTCGAGATGGCAGTTCAGCAACGATTGTGCCATTCATTTCAAAAGACTCGATCCCAAGAGGTCTTCTCTCCCAGGTTCGCAATCTTCTCAATGACGAAATCCTACAAGGCGATACATATCCGCTAGAAAAACCCTTTACAAACGGTAATGAGTTTGCAGAGTATTGGTTCCATTACTTTGGAGCCGTCATGATATCGACATTAGCAATTCCATCTCCCCCAACTTCAATTATTGACGCCTTGCACGTTTTGGATCTCGATCATTCCACAAACTGGGCAGATCTCTGTCTGGGCAGCTTCTACATCAAACCAAACTATCCCGGTCGGGCGAGTCATGTGTGTAACGCCGGGTTTGTAGTGTCGAAGAATGCAAGAAACAACGGAATAGGAAGAGCATTGGGGGAAGCATACCTCGACTACGCCCCGAAATTAGTTCGTAAACCATCCCCCTTTCCCTTGTTTTCTGTCTATTCGGACACGATCGTTAACGTTTGAATTAGGGATATACATATTCTGTATTCAATCTTGTTTTTGCTACGAATACCGCGTCTATGAGAATATGGGACGGGTTGGGGTTCGATCGGATAGGAAAGATCCCTGGGGCGGGGAGATTAAAGTCGTATCCTGGGGAATATATCGATGCTATCATCTACGGTAAGGAGCTTGGTAGTCTCAAGCTAGGAAATGATGGAATGGGAGAAGATAAAGGCACGAGTGCGCATCATAATAAACGGTTCGAGCAAATCAAGCAATATTTAAAGACAAAAGCTTACCCTGCCGAAGCAGACCGAGCGCTTCGTAATAATCTCAACGCTGCGAAAAAAGGTGGTTATTGCTATGAAGAAAAAGACGGGGAGGAGAGGTTGTTGTTCAAAGGTAAGAAGGTGGTGAGTAATGCACTTGTCCAAACGGCTATAGCGAGGTATTATCATGAGATTGGACATGAAGGAGTGAATAAAACCACGGCAACGGTTTCGAGGCAGTATCATTGGTATCAAATCAAGGAAACAGTAATTGTTGTTGTCGGAGGTTGTGAATGGTGTTTTTGGAAAGATCAGGTTCAGAAAATACCTGTCAAGAATATAACACCCAATCTTCCAGACACGACTAAAGAATCAATGTCTCTGTTTGACTCCCCTCATATCGACACATTCACAACAGAGGATTTACTGGAAGAAGGACCAGCAACTAATGGTATACATAACGATAAAGAATATTTCGACATGCTAGCTAGAGAATTCGAGAATGATCGATTAGTTTTTGAACGATCTAGAACTACCAATCCTTTTCTCAAAACAGGAAATGTCATTGGCCAGAATATCATCATAGATCTCACGAATGACGAGGATGAACATGGCGGTAATGATAACGATAAACATCTTGACCAATATGGACATGTAAACGTGAATAATAGACAGATACGACAAGATAGTGCTGTAATGATTCTGGACGATTATATCCGTCATAAGGTTGATGGAGAGGTTATTGATTTGACAAAAGATAATGTCGTTTCTAACACTCAGAGGAATGCTTTCGAGGGGTCGTCACTTGAAAGTCGACTATTAGCAGAGCTTGGACGATTAGTATAATGTGACATGATGAATTATATGATTAACATGAGCGAATGATGATTAGCATTGTATCAACATTGTTTTACGTGTATATAACTTGGATGCACTGCATGGTTACTAATAGAAATGATTTTTTGATCTTTAGCGTGTGGCAGTTTACATCTTCATTGTACTAAAAAAGGACAATGACTGACCGTCAACGAGTATTGGATATCAAAGCTTCACTTTTGAAGAATAGAATGAAATGATACGGACGACCAAAATGAATTATACTATCAAAATCTAAATATCCCAAACCAAGAAAATCAAACACACACCTCAACAACAACTTTAGCCCCGTCTCGCATCTTTCAAACCTACCCTCACTCGTCTGGGAAATTACTCTGATCCGCCTGACTAGGCAAACTACCTAGTTTTCCATCTACTCTCGTGCCGTCACTGCCCTTGCACGCAATATCCATCTTGTTGGTGCTTCCTTGCTGATAAATCGTGTCGCAAACGATATAACTCCCTGGCACGACGGCGCCAGATCGGCCGTAGCTCCATTGGATGTAATCGTATCTAGGCACGTTGAGGAACGGATCCCCGTTTCCTGCATCGTTGGGGTCTGTCTCGTCGTCGGATTGTGGAATCATTTCCGTCGCGCTGGAATAGCCCTGTAAGCCGATCGCGGCGGTGGCGCCGTCGTTGCTGCTCTCGCTGATGGACGTGTCGGTGTTTTCGCCGCCGTTGTTGGTCGATGTCGGAGAGCCGGATCCTGCGCCGCCGGTGACGCGGTACGTGTATACGAATTGACCTTTCGAAGCGGCTTTGTAGAGGAGAGAGAAGATGTACGTCTCAAAAGTCCCGCCGCGGGATAAAATCCACGTCACGTTCAGAGATTGAGAAGATGGTGAGATGGTGTAGTAGATTCCGTGATAGTCTCCCATTGTGGAATCGGGATCGGTCGGGGTGGCGTCTGCGTGACGGGTTGGATAGAGGTAGAAATCATCGTAGAATGGAGCAATGGTTGATGGAGGGAGTTGGTCGTCGGGGAGGAGATTGGGATCGTATTGTGACGAAGGTTCGTCGAGGGTGATGTACTGTTTAGATTTAATCAATCAACTATTGTATCATACAAAAGAGTGGATAATCGAAAAGAAAGGAAATGAAAAAAGAAGAAGAAGAAGAAATACTTACACCATTAATGTTTGGATAAATGACATTGCTAGATTGGTTAAATAATTGAATAGAAAATGGTAGGTTAATGACACAATATCCGTCATCAGTAGGTTCATCTGCCGCTTTATCCAATATCACACATCTCATAGCTGTACCGTCTTGAGAATATGGTGGAAGTGCAACGTTACTTGGCGTGGAAGAAGTATCTTGACTCGAAGTAGTAGTAGTCATTGTACTTTCCGGCACATATTGACTCATCATTGAAGATGCAGGAGATGATGTTGGGGAAGACATGGTAGATTCTTGATCTCCTTCATCATCGCTTTGTGGAGATCCCTCCGAGACTTTGATGGCGAATTGGCTAAAGTCCGAAGCAGAAGAAGTCATCAAACCAGGAACAGACTTTAAATAACATGATCCCGCATCTTGTCCTGCCGCACCGACAAAAGATGCAGCTTTACAGTTAGTATCCTGACTACATTGGACTAGACAGTTACGTATACCTCCAGTTTGGACTCGTAATAATTTGTAATACTGACCGTTACTATCTGCTTTACAATAAGTTTTGTACTGAAAGCCAGTAGTATCAGTTACTATTGTGTTATCAATATCAGGACAATAAAAACTTGTTCCAGTATATGGAGAACCAGAGTCTGTTGCAGGTCCAGGACTTGTTGTACTCATAATGACTGGATCTGATGTTTGTGAAAGAATATCAGAAGTTATGGACATGCCTTGATCGGAAGAAACAGGGGCAGTGACATAAGGACCGCCATCTTCTGTAGTAGTCATTGGTGTTTCATCAGTGAATACGCTCGATGATTCTGGAAAATAGCCATCCGTAGTCTGGGGAACAGTCATTGATGTTTCATCTTGTGATTCATCATTTGTAATAGTCATCGGGACATCAGATGGCATGAAAGTAGGTTCATCAGATGGCATATAAGTAGGTTCATCAGATGGCATATAAGTAGGTTCATCAGAGTAAGCAGAAGTAGTTTCATCAGAATAAGCATCAGTGGTAGTAGCCTCGCCTGAATATGTTGGTATTGGTTCTGCAGAATCTGTTGGCATTGGTTCATCAGTCGTATCGTAAATTATCTCTGTTGTAGTTGCAGCAGTATAATCAGTTGAAACTTGCTCGTAATCATCCGTAGTTTGATATTCATATGGTGTAGAATAAGAGCCTTGATCATCCCATGTTGATGTAGGATTATCATTGTAATCATCCATAGAAGTTGATGGGATATTATCGCCATTAGCCGACGAAGATACCGGATTGTTTGATGACATTGTAGACATGTCAACCATTGATGAGGATTGACTGTACCCATAATTACCTCGTGAAGTAGTAGTAGTAGTTGGATTCCCATAGCCATTACCACTACTAGTTTGAGATGTATAAGGCATATCTGTCCTGACTGTCATAATCTATTAATTTCTAGACGATCTATTGACTCGAAATATTCATGAAACTTACCAGGTACGGGTCCTAAGCTGACTGCTGAATAAATACCATCTATATAACCCATAGATTCACCCAACTTGGCTACAACTTTGGCGCGAGTTGATGGAGGCAACGTAAACGAATAAAACTGAGCGAATCCACCGGTAAAATTTCCATTCTTCCAGACCAAGTTTCCATTCATGGTGTAAAAGGTTGTAGAAATGGCAGAAACGATTGCAGAACCACCAAGGTCGACTGTAGATTGATCAATTGATGCAGAGACATAAGTACCGCTTGGAGTTAATAGTCTACCATTGACGATTCTATATTGAGCTGCAGCAGATACGTCATAGGTAGTACTGCCATTCAGTAAGAGGTATGAAGTCTTGGAACTCTGTCTTTTACGTGAACCGTATGAAGTAGGAAGATTGACACGGATGAGGAATGGAGTGCCTTGATTATAGTCTTGATCTGTTGGTGGGACGATTACTGTAGAAATGGCACTAGTCGTGACTGTTTGTTGGAAGATGGACGATGTAGAACATATATTTCGAGTTATAGTCACTGTTTGTGTAGTGACCAGAGAAGATAGAGCTGCCATGGCAGACAATACCACGAATGGCGTGTTTAGCACCATGACTTATAATGATCGAATGTATCGAAACAAAATAGATAAGAATAAATGGGTAACTCAAAGGAACAAAGCGATAAATGAATGTGAACAGGACAGAAAGAAAGAAACGAATCAACAGACGACATGTCCTTACGAGAGTACTTATCTATAGTAGATCTGCATCCTCAACAGTAATAGCTGGTGGAATGAATAATATTATGATTGGTTTTTAAGGAATGTATTCTTGTATTACGTAGTTGCGAGTCAAGACACATAGAAACCGGCATTCCAGACATACAATTATAAGATGACACTTGAACCTACAGAACGATAATTACAGTAATTACAGAAAGTAGTGTAAGTATCCTTATTATTAAAGAGAGAGAGGGGCGACACGACGAAAAGTCTTGGCTCATATTTTTTCATCTTCACACGCATAACAACAGATAGGTAAACTTTAACAACCATTACCATGTGCTTTGTACTCTGCTACATAGGGCAAAAGTTAATTACAGTCTATAATATTAGCGTCTGTCCTCCTAAATATGCATCAAACCAAGGTGAGAATGAAAGAAAAGGTCATTCCAACCTCCACATCCAGAAACGGTTTCCAAAACCCATCTCATCTTCACACTATTACAACAAAAACTACTAATGAAAATGAAAAAAAGGTCAAGTCCACATTTGACACCGTCGTCAAACTCTGTCTCATCTTCAACCCATCACAACAAAAGCATAGCAGCTCCAGACAACACACCTCCAACAACATAGAGAGCAAGAGTCATGTAAACGCTTGCAAAGGAATTGTGTTGGAGTCCGAATGCGTTACCGGCCGCACCCTTGGACTTGGAGGAAGATTGACCGCCCGATCCCGACCCGGACGCCCGCGATGGCGGAGCTGTTCCAGTTCCTTCGGATCCAAGCCCACTTGTGAGCGAGGCACACCCATTCGAATTTGTTGTAGTAGCCTTGATAGTGGCAGATCCACTGAAACTACAAGCACTAGCTTCAGAACCCTGGTTAACGTAGTAACGATTGAGGACAAAGGATAACTGATCAGCAGCATCACACATACTATAAGCGCCATACGTTCCAGATGTAGTATTTTTACCGATTCCAGCACAAGCGTTAGCATCGTTTGAACATACGTACGAGAACAAGTTAGCATAGTCCTTAGCGGCGACATTGGAATTAACGACACATGCGAGTGATTGAACCATGCATTGACACCTCTGAGCATTTGGTGTAGGTGGTAATGGATCTGCCAAAGCAGACCACGAAGCACCAATTGCAGGACAAGAAGCAGGTGAATTTGATGGAGTGTATGAAGCAGCGACAGTTCCAGATGGCGTCAAGGTTGCAAGTTGACTCGCGAGATTAGGGTAATCTGCCATTGTTGATACTGAGTTGCCATCAACGCTGACCATTCCTGCAAACATGTCAGACCTACAGTATTATACTTGACTCGATAGTGCACACTTACCATAATTATTAGCCTCTTGAAAATACATGTATACAATACCACCTGACCATACACTCTCCATATCAGGACCGTAGATCGAGTTATCCTCTTGGAAAGTACGAGTTCCTTGAGTGTTACATCCGTATTCTGCAAAAAAGGCCGGTACGGAATACGAGGAAAATTGCTGCGTTCTATCAGCGAAACCAGATCCCTGGAATGTATTCTGTCCACACCAAGAATAAATATTGTAGCCCCAGAAGTCGATGGCTTCTGATTGATCACTGCCGCAGTTAAAATAATTTGCGAGATCGACACGAATGTCTGCATCATCGTTTGTCGCATATCCTACACCGATTGTACGATAATTCTTGCTACTAATGTATGCTTTTGTATCACGGACAGCAGCTTTCACAAATGCGCTAGCATCAGTATTGGTCACGTTGTTGGTTACTTCATTACCGGCAAAGAAACCGATAACGTTTGAATAACCTTGAAGGGCGTCAACTACAGATGTGTAACGGTTGTAGAGGTTGACGTCCCACGCCGGGTCATCTCTGTTTATAGACAAGGAGGGTTGTGAAAGGTCTGCAATGACGTAAATACCGGCATCGTTGAAAAGCTGCATACATGCATCGTGATTTTGCGTTGGATCAACTGCATATACTCGTAGTGCATTTGTATGTAGATTGACGAGATATGGAAGATCGCGTTTACAACCAGCCTCATTTGCCAAGGGGTCACTGTAGCTTGTGGGGGCCGATCCGTCTGAGGGAGTATTACCACCTCCACCTGAGTATTCTTGTTGGTATGCAATTCCTTTCAAATAACTATTGAATCGATCATAATTAGCATTCTATTCTAGCTGCAGATCAATTCAATTACTAACAATTGTGTTCCATTAGTCTTGTAGAAAAACTTTGATCCTTTGATGACAATCGGATCGACTGGATTGTTCAGAGCAGCCAATGATGATGTGACCAAACTTGCCGCCACAAAGGCAGACGAGAGGATATTTCTCATCTTTGACGCGTTAATATATGCTACTACTTCTGCTCTTCGCTATCTAAAACGGATGTAAATCTCTGAGCTGAATGCTACAGATATGATTGATGATAATTCAAAAAGAAGGAGATGAAGAGGCTTAGAATAATTAGAATGAAGCAACAAAATTGTTGTAGTTCGTATTATAAATACGTGCCAAGCACAGGTTAGCTATTGTTACGTTACAAAGAAGGGGGTTCCCAAAAAAACCTTTGTTGTCGCACCACGCAGAAGCGTTACGGCACAAGCGTGTCTGTCCGTGGCGGCTCACCAAAAAATTAGCTTTTGCAAATCACACTCGGGATGCGCAGCGAAATTCTAGGCATGACGCGTCGTTTCCAACAAAATACGGTCCCAACCCTGTTGGTCTGTCGATTAAACCACGGAACACAAACATTAGTGTAAAAGTGTATCAAAATAAGACTGTACTATGACAATTAAATTATTGGGTGCATTATAGCTTTTCAATCATTGCTTTGATAAATTGAATATTCATAAATTGTGTTACTACATTACAGATATAAGGCATAAAAATACTAATCAAAAGTAATTACAGCAGCTCCTAACGGATATGCAGAACCTGGAACCGCCGGACTGCACCATGTAATCAGCATCTTGTTTCCACCATTGACAATGTCATTTTCATGAAAATATCCTAGATTTGGACCAACTCCATAAATATATGGAGTAAAGATTGATGTCGGGGCTTGAAAGAGAGTTTGCGAGGCGCTCCAAGAGTACTTGACGAGATTTTCGCCAAAATCGGATCCATCATATTTTGGAACCAGTCCATCAGCGGGTGCTTCGAGATATCGCCATTTTATCTTGGTATCTGGAGCGCCGGCAAAGACCTGAATGAATGTCTTATGTCTTGGACTGTAAAAGATTGCCGAGGCGGCAAGACCCATATATTGTATAAAAGGAATTGTGGATGGTGTATCTGTCCATTGTTTCGTATCAGGATGCCAATATGAATAAGCACTTGCTGTAGCGACCTGAGTGGCAAGTACACGGGCAACATAAAGACCATTGCCGTCGTTGGAAAATGCATAAACCATTCCCTGAGTACCACCTGGTCCATCGGCTCCCCAAGATCGATAACCGCTTGCCGTTCCGGGCAATGCATAGCTACTACTCGAAGTATGTAGAACCGGAGCGACACGATTGGTAACGGGACCACTACGTTGTTGAGGAACAGTAATCTCATATAGAGTACTTCCTACCACGGTTTGGCGGAATGTACCCGTGTTCCATTGTACCAACAAAGGCGTCCATTGTATAGCGACTCCGTCTCTCAGTTCTGTAATTGCTGAATTTGACCATATAGCAACCCTACCACTGTATCCCTTTGAGCCCAAAGACGAGAACCATGCCTGTTCTCCGACAGTCGGTTGGACAAAATGTCGTAGTCCTCCGTTTGCACCAGATATCGATCCGGTTCGTTGACGGATAATCGGCGCTTGACCCGGCGCTGCCTTCATGCCAATATCGACCGCGACCGAATTCGACCATATTCCTTGCCATTTTCCATCGGAACTGGTAGCATCTGTATCTGCAAATATAAAAATACTGCTTCCGTTAACGAAGCCACCTGGACTACCATCCATACCATATGACGGCATCCCATTGACCGTGGCAAGGTTTTGTGCAGTTTCACAATTCAACTGTTTTGAATAACATGTCAGTCATCTACTTTGGTCAAAACAACAGAACCGATAAAGCTTACTGTGAGAGCCCCTGCTCCAGTATCCACTACCGTTCCACCATTGTCATACAGTGGTTTTACACCTGCAGCGCCAGTAGCTTGTAATACATTCACAGCAATCTTCGGCTGTGCTGCATCTGGTGGATTGACATTGATATATTGTTTCGCAGGACTATTGATTAAACGACCAGCATAGTCTGCACTAAGAACGACTGGTGCTTTTACAGTAGGTCCCGTGCTACGTTTGTATATATGATCAGGTGGAGGAGGATTTGGTGATTTAGGACTCATGGCATGATATTTCATTCCTTCTGGGACGTCTATATGGTTTTCCGCCAACTCATCTAATGCTACGAGAAGCTCTTCATCTGACAAACCAGGTTGTAAAGCCCTTGGTAAATCGGCATGTGTAAAAGCATTTGTAAATCGTAAGATAGATATAAATGCCAATATATAGATATTTGAAGAAATATACATCTTTCTTGTCGTAATAGTCCCTTCTTTAATGACAAGATCCAACTTGAAATGAATGTGCAAAAGTAAAAGGTGAAGACGAGATATACACAATCAATGTGCGTTAATGAACGTAAACAAGTAAGCAAATAAACAACAAAAGGATCAAGAAAAGCAAGCAAATGAAAACAAAAGCCGAAGGAAAAGATGTTGGTTTCCATCATCTATATAATAATAAAACACCCCTCTTCCCGCCCCGCCGTCATGTTGGATAGAGGGGGGAAATGAGAGTTTGTCACACACACACACACAAAAGGGTATTAATTAAGCGAACGGGAAAGTTGTTGGAACAAATCAAATCAAAACGGAAATCAAAATGACACGGGAGGAAAAGAAGGGTTGGTTGGTTTAGTTGGTGGATTTTCTATTTTTAGTCAAAATCACAATTTCCCTCCATACATGACCAGTTTTGACATTTCGATCGTGATCTCGTCACTCGACTTCTTCCATCGAAGTATACTATGTTGTTCTCGGGAAGTGTGAGAGGTAGGAATGTCATGATGTATGGGATGGAAAAAGCGAGGTAATAATCATTGGTGTCAAGGGCGAAATGGAAATGATTGGGCTCGTTTCATATTTCCAACCACGTCAAACTTTAAATTTTATTTTTTTGTCGGATGGAGCACGTCGCTCGCGTTCGTTTTCTATATTTAGCATGTCCGTACCTGTTTCAACACACCTACTAATGTACCCCGCACTAGTGTCATCATTATCATGTCACGTCGGAACCCTGCTGATCCCAGTGGACTGAAGAACGAATCAGCTGTAAAGTGAAATTCAATGGTTGATTAATTATATACAAGTAAATAAACAGTAATATATACATCATGTGTCTTTTCATCAAGAGGGTGTTTACATCCCCCTCATAACCCCTTCTAGTGCTTCTTCAACCATTCTCAATCCCCATCCTTTAGCTACACTTCCTACCACACCCAGTCTTTTCATCACATCTTCTTTGTCGACCGTACATGTCCATTCGCCTGCACAGGCACAATGTTCCATAAACTCATTCGTTCTTGCTCTTTTACATTTTCCACATTGAATATCTTGAGTAGTCCACTCCAAAACAATGCCTTGAAAGTAAGCAAGTAATCTCTCCTCTAACAGTAAAGATGGAAAGATGTAACCACATTCGAGACATGGGACGGTCAAACTTTTGTTATTGCTTGAGGACATTTCGATCTCGTCAACAGTGTCGTTATTGGAAATAGATGATGAAGGGGCGAATAGTGAAGGATCCCTACAAAGATCTACCGTTCTTGGAACACAACACTCTGGACATGTTAATGCACCTCCTGGAAGTGGGAGCGAAGCTACTGGATTATAAAAGGTTGCTTGTGGAGAAAATTCTCGAATGTCAAACAACGATAACAAATTCTTCCGCAGTAATCGAGCTTCCAAAGAAATTGTACGATCGAGTGATAGTACTTGCATCAATGAAATGACCAAAGATAAGACTGGTTGCTCATCGGGTTTTGCAATTGAAGTTTTCTTGTATTTAGAGGACGATGACGATGATATATTAAGAGCAGGGATTGTAGATATTGAGCCTGGTTGTACAGGATAAACCCAATCAGCAGCGAGAGAAGGATGAAGCATTTCAGTTCTCTGCCGTTTGATCAAACTGGTAATCTGTTTTTGCAGTGGTTTGGAGATTGTGTTTGTCAACACTGTACCAGGCGTTGTTTGATCGTCCGTTTCACCCTTTTGGAAGATAGGAGCATGGATCGGGAGGGGCGTTGGTCGAGGAATACCCTCTCCAATGCCATCTTGTGAATGTTTTCTACTGTGCATGAGGTTGATATACTCGATTACCCACTCGTTAAACATGGGGCTCAGAATCTTTGGCAATGCAGTCGCAATCTGCCAATGCATAATTGTATCAAGAGTTTGTTCTTCCTCCGTGACGACCTGAGTACAACCCTTTCCACCGTAATTATACTCGTCATACCAGACAAGATAATCCCAGTATTCGGTAATGGCCAGGTCTAGGAAGTTGAAAACAGGCTTTGATGTGACCGTCTTCAAAATGTATTGACTGAATGAGTAAGCATTCCGACCTCACTTTTACTTGTTTGTAACAAGAGTCGGTTAGGGTTGACAAATACAATGTGAGCACCGACACGTCGGAATTCTGCCATAAGTTGCTGAAGAGCCTTCTTCGACATCATCTGCACGTAATAATGAAGATTACGATCATAAAGCATTGAAGATGGCGATTCGATCCATCGGACGAGATGTTGGACCATTACATCTGCCATTGTACTACCAGTACAAGCCTCTTGCCACCAAGTCCGGACCATCTCACGAAGAGCGACAATACCTGCTTGACTGAAAGAATTGTCCGTTTGTATTTGAGCAGCATCGGATGGCTCATCCCCATCTGCAGATGCAGAGAAGCCATTGGCTAGAGATCCTTCGACATCATTCAGAACTGCCGCAGAAAGTATAGTATTGATGGACAAATTCTTGACACTCAAGTCAAGGCATACTGAAGAATAAGTGCCCGGCGTATTGACAGACGGCATCTCGACCATCTCAAGCGATCCATTCACGTCATCCTTTTCATACCCAGCATGATCTGGTTTGGGATTTGCCGACCACCAAAGGACCACTCGTTCTTTCTGTAAGCGACGTGCATATGCAATATCGATCAGAAGACGAGGATCATCGCTGTCGAGGTTACATAACGGAACATTCCCATATCGACTTAGAGCTATGAGATGTGAGATCCAAGAGCCCAGATCAAGAAAGTTCTCGACGATTCGCTTGGCCACAACACTTTGCCAACCCAATGGCGGCAATTGTCTATCATTATGGGATGATTTGAGAGGTAGTATTGGGAAAGTTTGAGACAAAGATAGATCGTGCTTCAACATCTCCGGTTGCTGTGATTGGAGAACAAGCATTACAGCATTTGTTTCGTCTTTCTGCAAAGCTTTTATGGCATCGCTCACTTCTTGAAGAGCCCGACGTTTGGTTGTAGCTTGACTGATCTGGAATTGTATTTGATCTGGATAATCAATGACATCCTGCCCAACATTACCATCAGTTTCGGTTTGTCGTTGCTGGAGCAAATCACGATAAATACGATCGACATTCGGTATGCCCTGCTCTGAACGTGCTCGATTGAGGACTACAATTCTTGCTTGCGGCCTGTTTGAGCTAAGAATGGCAAAGATCTGCCTTTCCCCAGTAACGACGTGATACAAGTAGATATAAGATATTGGCGCTGAAATGAGATAAGGATCCTTTGAAGCGACATGATCTAATGAATCCAGGTCAAAGCCTTGTTCTAAACCTTTGCCAAGAACTCCAGCTTGCGACTCATCAAACGTACAATTACTTCCCAGTTTCAAAAGTGCTCGTATCTCCAAAGGTAATTGTCTCTCGTAAACACCTTCGACACTAGGATGATTAAACAAAGCCGTCAATTTATCGGTCTCCTTGACATATGCTTGTTCAGACATGACGAGTTTAAACAGATGTGTAGTAGCATGTCCATTTGGTAAAGCATAGTTTGTGACCTTTTCGGCACTGGCTCCATCGATTGTCACATCAGGCAGCTCTTCAGACTTTAGATTCAAGAATAATTGTCTGGGAACCAAGATCTTCATAACGTGGATACGTTTGTCAATTAGTACAAAGGCCCGAACTTCACCTGGAGTTTCGGTTGGACAAAGCTGTAATATCTGCCATGTCGACGTGAACAACAATTCTGCTTGGTTACGGAAGAAGGAACCAATCGCATCACCGGAATCAACTTTCTTTTCTCCAAACAGTTGACGTCGACGTGCACGAGCTTGCTTTTGGATTTTCCACTTTTTTTTCTGATATTGTAGCCATCCTTCATAATCTTTGCTAATCGAAGGTACTTTCAGTGGAAGACTGTCATATGGGTTTACAGGTCCTGACGAAGCCTTGTCATTCAACTGCCGTTTTTGACGTGATACCACACCTTGACTAGACTGCATATGTGTCAGGGCAGCCATCTTAGCCTTTTGAATCGCCGAAGAGGATCCAAAATCTTCCAGATCAATTGCATTTCTCGCGTTGAGCATGTTTGCGTCTAGATCCGTCAACGGCTGTTTCGTGAACAAATCTGTCATTTTCTTTTGCTTAAAGACATCATCTTTGATTCTTATTCGTCGATCAAGCCAGTCTGGATGTGCTACACGTGGTACAGGATTTCTAACCTTTTGCAGTGCAGCAGGAATGGTAATCAGCTTCTGAATAACTGAACCAAGTCGTTCAAGATAATACTGCCAATCGATGACGGATCTTGGATCCATATTACCAGGGTCATCCTTCATCCACTTTCGCAGGTAATGTCTTTTGACCGATTCTTCGGAAGAGAATATTGCCACAGGAATGGCTCGCTCAGTAACGGGAGCATTTCTTGGCCTCGAAGATATGATGTATTTACAATTCAGTCCCTTATCTTTGGTCATTTGTTCACCAAGAAACTCTGCTAAACGCTTGGCTGTCGTGATTGCTGTCGACTTTTGTGCACCATACTCTTCGAGCGTTTTTGCCATGCTTTTGTTCTCACAAATTAAGTCGATAAGCTCTTCATCTGCAAGTGTAGATCCGTGAGAATGTAATACATCCAACCAACGATTGGCAACCTTGGCAACAGCGCCGTAAGTTTCTTCCAACGTGGTACCCTCTAGGAAGAATTTGAAGATCTGCGTTTGGAAAATCTTTATAAGCTTCAATTCACCACGTCGCTTGACTTCGAAACCTTTCAACTCTGCAAGACTACCATCATGATTGAACACAGCATATCGTTTCTTCAAATTCTTATCTTCTTCCTTTGACGTTGGCAAGATCATGGCTCTGTAAGGTCCATCGACTTCGAAAAAGATGGTATTGTCGCTGTGCGTGGTATATTGTAAGCGAGTAGGATCCGAGAGCGTCTGATACTGGTGATTTGTGAATTTAGCTTGTACCAAGTGGTTCAACATTGTACACGGGTACGACACTGTAAGTTTCTTGCCATTCTTCATAGTAAAGGAAAAGTTCTCGGGGAATGTCGCGGGCAGAATACACCAAATACCATCTGTATCAAGTTCCAAAGGTCGACCAATACGCTCAACAAGCTGCCGTGCCATTTGAATGATTTTAGCGCCTGTCAAACATGTGACTCCTGCCATTTCTAACGAATACCATCTTGAACCCTTTCTCATGACGTAACCATAGAAACTGTTGAGGATTACTTTGTGGGCTAGTTGGAGTGAATCGAAGAGAACAATCATCTTCTTTGCTTCGTCAACTTCTGCCTGTGATGCACCTGAAGCTTTCAGCGCATCAGTCTTGCCTTTCCATACCTTTTGTTTTCCTTTGAAGTCATACCGTCGATCACGAAAGTCTTTGACTGTATCGACATAGAATGGGTTTTCTCGCTGACAAATGATTGCTTCTCGTTCAATAGTTTTAGCGTCGTGAATCTTGTGATAGATCTTCTTACTGTAATCTTGTAATCTTTTCTTCACTAAACCTGTTTGTTCATCGACGTGAAGATCTTTAAAGGCTCTGGCTAGTCCATTCGGACCTTTTGCAGCAAATCTTTCATTCTCCAAGGCTTGTCGTATCATATTATACTCGTCGCGCTTTGCAGGGAGAAATTCTCCTCGCCAGGACCAGGGAAGCCTTCTGTCACAAGTCTTTCCCGGTCTGTTGAAGTCACAAGCTGCGCAATCTGCTTCCTGGACCATGGAGTCAGGTTGTAATCTATTGGTAGTCATGATATTAGGATACATGGAAGCAACGTCCAAGTGGTAGATAGAGGGATTCTCATTTCGATGTGGCGTTTCTTTCAACTGCGTTAGTCGTTCGATGATTTGTGCTTTTACTTGATCATAATTCGTTATGTCGTCCAGCGACTTTTTCTCTTCTACAACAATGGTACAGTGCAAAGCCGCGTCGAGATCTCGGATCAATTCGTCAATCGCCGTTGTATCGATGACGAATTTGCAAGGTATATCGCTTCGAAATACTCCAGCTTCGATAGATTCAACATGACCACCAACGTAAGTCTCCGACTCGAGTAGATGACCTTCCCAGAACGACTCTCTTGGGGGCTGATGCTTGTTCGGTATCAGAATATTCTTTTGATATGCTTGTACCATGAGCAACATTTCACAAAGTGTTCCTGTACCTTTCCGGAGTACATCATCAGGTCCCAAAGGGATAATTGTACAAAGAGAGAATATGAAAGGGTGAACGTATTTCATATACAAATAGTATGTTGCGACAGCATCAGATACGGAATACTCGGCCAAGATCTGTGGACGTTCACTTGCATATGGTGTCATGAGCTCAGGATCAAGCTCGTCAGGGTCATAAGCCAGCTTTGCCACCGTGACTGCTTTCAGACCACGGCTTCCTTGAGGTAAATAGGAGTCACGATTAACCCAAGCAAAGGCATCCATGTGTGCACAATGATTGGATACATATATGTCCTCAGAGTTCTTCCGGAAGCCAATCTCTTGATACATGTCCAAGCCAAGTATACTCGCACGTGCTTCTACAAAAGGCCAATCGAAGAAATCTCCGTTGTATGTTGCAATGACTGTTGGTCGAGCTTCTTTTATGCAACCAAAGAATCGTTCAAGAAGTGCTCGCTCATCTGACTCATTAAACACTATGAAAGGTCCTTCATATTCTGGCTTGGGAGTATAGTCAAAGTCGGAAATGTCTTCAGATACAATTTCTCTGTTGGTGATAAGAAATCCTTGACCATCGATCATGTAAGATATCATCATGATCTGATCAAAGGCCGAATCTGGAAATTTTAGTGGTAATTTAGTAGTTTCGATATCGAATGCCATGACTACGGGATCCGCTCGTTGTAAGTGCTCCTCGTTACAGGTGAGAGTGATCTTTCCATGTTTTGCATCTACAAAATACCACTTTCCTACTCGAATGTCCAGATCTATGGCTACTCGAACATGATAAGGTACATCATATTCTCGAATATCAACTATAAAATCGCTCGCATCCAGTACACTAGTTCGTCTTATATCGTATTCATCAGGATCGTCAAAAAGGTCGATTCCTGCATTAGCACTCGCAACTTCTGAATATGTATCTAGCGCAGTCATTTTCTTCTTATTCCGCTCAGCAATAGGCTGTATTTCTCTTCTGACCGAGATGAGATCCGTAACATTAGCAAAACTTATCCGTAGAAGACTTCTTCTATAACCTAGCAAATGATTTGGCATATCTAGATCTTCTCTATCCGTTCGTTTGACAGTCTTGACTAGACCTTCGAATCTCCTCTTACAGAACTCTTCCACCTCTGCTTCTTTTCCTCGTTTGATACATAGCAGAAAATATGGATCATACTCAACCGTTGCTTTGAAAGTATTGCCGTTTTCTTCCAAAAAGTAGAAATCCACTCCTGCTCGGCCTCCAGGTACTTTTGAATCTTCAATCGAGGTGCTATGCATATTCACCAACCAACCTTCCCGTGTTTTTCCTGCCTCGAACCTTTCAAATCCCATACTCTCATCAAGTTTGTGAGCAAATCGGGTCGCCTCGATTCGTTCACTTTGTGAAGTAGTTTCCGATGACCGCAACGTCGAAGAATCTACAGTTCTTGATTTAAAATTACCTTTTGGTCCATAAGATGTTTGTCCACCTCTTCCTACCCTACGGTAAGGTTGGCCCTGCCTTCGACTACCCGATTGAGCATGTGCCATGATGAATTATATCCTTCCTCCAAGATCTAAGTTGTGATCACCGAGCCATTCTTTCTGATACGATGTATGACCATGCAAACTCCGATACTATGCTCTCATATGAAGACATAAGACCTACGCAAGATCAAATAACAAATGTTGCCGTATAACTATGTATTATGTATGCAACAGAATTTATGATAATTCACGAAATCAGATCGCCTCGCGTCGCGCTTGACGCGTTTTCAATTAACACTCTTTCACTTCTCGACAACCGTAACGAATTATCTTCTGTCACTCAGGATTATGAACTTTCTTTGACAACACCACTACTCTATAATAATCCACAATGTCCGATTCCGACAGGGATTCGTCCGGCGCAACACCATCCAGTCCATCCAAACCATTTTCCGGATCCCAATGGACTCCCGACTCCCCTCCCCGGTCTAGCGCAAACGTTCTTCCTGGCGGCACGATCCACACCGCGGGCGGCAATCTCTCCGCTAGCACAGAACCGACCATTACAAACGCTCTATCCAGCATATCATTCCAAGATTTCCTCTCTTTGCCTACGAAGCCATGCGTCAAGGACTCTTTACTCCTCGGTATGACGGCCGGTTTCGTCTTGGGAGGACTGAGAGCATTCATAAGGCCTGCAAATGCGACGGGATGGCTTAGATCTACCTTCCGCAAAGGCAGTGGTGTGACAATCGTGAAAAGTGAAGAGATGGAGAGTAGAAGTAGTGTGTTGATGTCAGCGTGTAATTATGCCGTGGGCGCGTTCTGCTTTGGTTCGTTTGGGTATTATCAATATTGCACCTACCAGAGAGATGTGGAGAGGAAGGGTATGAAACAGGCTATGGAGATCATTGATCGAAAGGCGATTGAACGACGACAGAGGGAGGAACGATTGGAGAGGATTAGGGAGATGAGACGGAAGAAGAAAGAAGAAGAGAACGAGGTTGTATATGAGAAATTACGAAACGACAAAGAGGAAAAGAATAAAGGTAACAGTGGAAGAGCTTGGTGGAAATTATGGTCATAATTCTGAAATTTGGATAAAGGAAATATGTGACATTATCATTATTATTGGCCTTTGGACCGGTCATCTATCAATGCTTGGATCTTATCAATAAAGACATCTCCCAACCATTTCGATTTACCACCATTCAACCTCATATCATCTACCCAACTCAAAAAGAGTTTGACATTGCTCAGTCGATCCACATTCGATGATCGCGCGTCACGGAGTATAGCAAGTCGATCATCAATCGCTGTTCCACGACCATCGAGGTGACCGTCATTCGACGATGCTAAAGACACCAATGATTTGATATCTGCCATATCTGTATACTCGAACGTGTCAAACTTTAGAAGCCAATTCCAAACATTGACAGAATTAGAGACGTGTAGGGATTCACTCATGGATGTCAATACTTGACTGATGATCAATGGATATGCCTCTGAGACAGGAGCCTTTCGCAGATACAGCGTCTGCTGCTTTCTAAAGTCTTCCAATTGGCGAGGATTGTTGATAAAATCAAGCTTGATAGGATAATAATTTGTTTCCATCGTTTCTATGCTTTGGATCGTGTCAAGCTCGGGTAAAAGACATGGTGCCTTTAATTCCCTCTCAATCTTGTCTTTCATAACAAGCTTGATCTTGGCATTTACGGGTTTTCTGCTATCAATATCTTGCACAATCACACATCTGGCTTCAGCAGATAGTACCCATAAATGTCGGAATGCTTGTAGATGGACAGCATTGTCCGAAACGTCCGAAGGCCATAGAGGATAGAAAGCCATGAGTAGACCTGCAATAGCCTTGTTCGAAGTCGAAAAGGTATAAGCACCTCCTCCGAGGAATAACGCTCCGATAGCTAGATGTGTGGCCATGTGACTTCCATAACTCGTTTCAGCATCTGTACGACCATGTAGACGACGTAAATGACGAAATGTGATCAAATCACCAGTTCCTGCCATGACTGTTGCTGCTGATAATGCCAAAACATCTATACATCGACTCACCGTTGTTCGTGCCAGTTTTGCGTCATAAAAAAGCGCCGATTGACGTGATACATGCCAGAGTATGTCAAGATAACTCAATATCTCATCGCGTGCGCTGGTCGACCCAGTACCGGCATACTTTAATGACAACGCCCATGCATTGCCGGTCAAGATATTGTAGAGAGGAATGTCTTTACTTGTAAGTGAAGTACCGAATAAATTCTTGTCCGAAAAACAATGTGCAAAATAGATTGGTGTCTGATCACGAATCCAGCCTTTAGTATCCTTGACTTGATCCCACATGATCAGGTTTCTAGCAAGTGTCCTCAGTAAAAGTATATCAGGTCGAACATGTTCTAATTGAGATAATGTATCGGGGACATCAATTTTGCGAGCAATAATTGCGTCGTTGGTCTTCATATATATCATCGTGATTGCCATGACGGATGCAGCTGCGGCTTTATCAATCACATGTACGAATTCGACCGGACGAGGTCCTACTGCTAGCGAAAGCAGCCTTTCATTCAAGCTCATGCCCTGCAGGCCATGTAAATGAGATCCTTTACCTAGATTGATCCAACCAAGTGCAAATCCTGCAGCCAGCCTATACGATTCGTCGTGCAAGGACTCGGCTACTGCGCCAGACTCTTCGTTATCCCGATATTCCATCTCGGTTAGCATGATCTCACTCATGCGACGATGTTGGGTCCCAGAATAGATCAAACCCATTGCCAAGAGACCAGCTGTTTGTGTCAAAGGTGAAACATTCAATTCCGCAGCTCCAGCAGGGAGTGACCGTGTGACGTGAACAGACAGCATACGTGTAATTAGTGAGTCCATAGATCCCATGTACGAGACAGCAAGACCCAAGAGTAATCCAATCGACGTCATGGTATGCTTTGGCGTGAGATACTTGAAGGCTAACCACTTTGCCATTGCTTTCAAATGACCATTGAGACCTAATGCAAATAGAAAGCCGGCATGACGATTTGTACTCGTTTCAGGTTTGCTGAACATTATCCAAGAATTATCTATCCCACAAGCATGTCTGGAGATATGGAGGCCAGAGCTGACACCCGCATGGAAGAAGGCCCAACTCAGTTTCTCTTCACTGAAACCTGCACGATCTGCTCCAATGATGTTATCCATCGGCTTCATCTGACAATGTAGACTGAATCCTGGCACATGGAATTTCTCCGACAGTAGAGGAGAATGGCTCTCATAATGAGCCATAGCGTTGCCTAGCGGAAGGGCAGTGGTTCGAGTCATGACCCATTGCATGACTTTCTTTTGTTCTTCGAGATATTCAGCTTCAGACCAAGTTTGTACGGGGATGCACTCGGCAACCTGTAATGCCGCTGGATTGATCATCCTAAGGGCGTCCACATATCGCCGATCGTCTGGAAATATTTGTACAGTGAGTGCATGTCTCTCTGCCTCTTGAGATCTGGCATGTGGAAGACCCTTTTCAGCAAGACCAGTGATATGGACCAGGTCTGCGTCATGTGGTAATAATGCTCTCACAAGGGATTGGGCTTGCGTGGAGTCTGATTTCGTGCGTTCTCGACATAGATCATCTCGTCCGATAAGGTCAAGCTCTTTGTTAGTCCAGGTCGGTGGTGGATGTGACTGGCATTGCGCGATGCATTCTCGTAGTCTTGTGGCTATTGCTGTCGGCATATTGTTCAGTTGATGTTGATCAATATCTATGGCGGCCATCAACTGCACTATCTGGTGTCGATTCTCATTTGATGTAAATAAGGAGTGGCAGATTTGCTCGATTTTGGAAAGATGTGGGAGTTCTTTTCGTAGATTCTGGGTACTGACAGAAGTACTGACAGAAAAGAAAGTCTCGAAATGGCCATTTCGAAATGATCGGACCAACCATTGAGCTGTTGAAAAGGGTCTATTATCGCTACAGTCATTAGTGGAAGCTGTCTCGGACGTGTTGGCCCTGCTGTATGAAAAATCCCAGTCATGACCAAGATACTCCATAGCATAATCATTCTCACATTGCCAGTCCCATTCTTTAAGATCGAGATAGTGACCAATTTGGGCCATTGCAGCAGCTGTAATACTCAAAAATGCTTCAGTGTCTGGGTCATTTGATCTACTCAGCTTAAGCTCTTCACGAAGCAATTGCAACGCAGACATGAGCGCCTTTACCATTCGATGGCGATCTTGCCATGTACCATATTCGAGAAGCCGCCCGTCACCTTTTGTTGCTAGATCATGGAGGATTGACCGAGCCTGTGCTTCAACATCCGAGAAAGATATTTTACTCAAATTTCGTCCATTTGCACCGTGGCCTGTAGCAGATCGCCTGTTTCTGCGAGGACTGACATTAGTAACATCATGCTGTGCCAAATGTTGCCAAGCTCGTGAGCGTAATATTTTTCTACGAGTTCTGCCAAGATCTCTCTCTGGTAGGAATGCATTGCTGTGGATCATGTCTTGTATTTTGCTAGATGAGCGACTGGGATCAAATGTGGTTTGATTGAGTGAGCCTACAACAAAGCTCATTACCATCGTTATGAAAGCCAACAGTTTATGTTGTAACGTGCTCAATTGGACACCAGTCTTTGGCAGTGACAAAGAATTCTTCCAGATTTCATGGACGAGAGTGTGAAAAGGTTGATCGATGGTCAACAAGAAAATCCGCTTGAGTTGATCGATCAGAGAACAATCATTTGATGTCTGTAGCGATGGTTTCGTCGCGCATTTTAACAAGTCCGCCTCTACAGCATCCTTTCTATCGCGGGAATGCCGTCTATTTTCAGCTATAAATACTGGAAGACATGGTAGTACTTTTGCTGAATCGAAGTCACTTGGAGGTAAGATGATGCTCGGTCTTATGTGGAATTGTAGATCCACCTCCAATTTTGTCCTTGCATCATGTAAAAGAATGTTAAGCTGAGAGTTCCCTGCTTCAGAAGTGATCGTAGCTTTTGTATCTGGCCGGTATTTTACAGATACACGTAGAGTCCCTCGGACGTCTTTTCCAGCAATGTCTAGCATGGATGGTAATTGACAGTCGTGAACCTTGCGTAGAACATATTCGGGTTTCGGGGCATGTGTAGTGCTTGATAACGAAAAGTCGGGTCCAGCGAGATTCTGTGTTGCCTGAAATAATGTATATGCATTCTCCAGTTCTGACTGCATTTCCGACTGATTTGATTCATCCAGATCCATAGAATAAGCAGTCTCAGAACCAAGACTTCTACCAAAATCGGAGGTCTGGAATGCCATGCTTTTGCGATGCAATGATGCTGCTAAACTTTGTCTACCATGAGACACACGAAAGGATTGCCGCTTTCTATCTTGTGAAGGATGATTTACTGCACGGGACGATCTAGTAGTTTCAATCGGACCTAGGTCATTTCTTGACAACAATGATCCTGTGATGCGTTGATAACGATGCGATCGTCGCGAAGTTCGGGATTCAGGATCCAATTGTGCGACTAGTGCTTCTTCCTCGTTGTCTAACCGCTTCTCTTGATTGTTATCCCACGCTTTGCCTTTGATCCTACCCATTGGCAGTCCATTAGTCTTTTGCTGATGTCGTGGGATATTTGTGTCGAGAGGAAGTGCTGCTGCTACCAGAGATTCGCGAACTCGGTCGCGCGAACGACTTGAGGGTGTGTGTCCACTACTGTTGCGAGGTTGTAGCATTGCCTGCGAGCTCGTCTCGTCTCTCGTGATATTTTTGCGATGCCTTAGAAGACTTGACAAGCGGGGCTTTTTTATGCGCCAAACCTGCCAGACTGTTATTCGTTCAGATAAAAGATCCTGAGTCACCACAAGAAGCAATTGATCTTCTTTGGAGGACAGCATTGAGCGATCTGGTGATTTGCTGCATTCGTCAACTTGGCTAACGTATACAATCTCTTCAGTCTCTTGGGCATCGCTATAGTCTATAAACGTTTCCGAAGATCCCAAAGTCTGAGACGCTGCAGTCAAACTTGCAATCGGCAGAGGAGTGAATTCAGAAAGAGGATCAGTAAGTATATAGAAAGGTGGGAGAGAATTTTCAGAAGGAAGAGTTGCCCAATTTGCATTGTATACCGAGGACCCGGAGACTGTGCTAATTTCGTTTAAGGATATGTCCTGCCCTATAGTATCGCCTCGACCAGTTCGCTGTACCAAGATTCCTCCAGGCATGCGAAAAGCATATTTGACATCAAACGAGAAGCCAACAATAAAAGTTGACCCTGAGAGATAGTGTATGTAACATAGCTTCTTCGTAAATATTACTACTGCTCGCCCGTCTTTTCCAGACAGTGCTAAGTTTGCAGCATTCTGGACCGGATGATGCCCGACTCTTTTACGACTCACGCGACCAAAGCTGCCTTCTCCAAAACTTCGAAACACTGAAAGTTTGACATGTTCTGAATTGACTTCATTTTGAGACTCGGTATAAATTGTGTTGGAGTCTTGCTTGTCGAAAGTGGTTATCAGTACACATTCAACTGGCTCTTTCGATTCTTGATATGTCCAGACTCTTTGAATAAATCCGTCTTTTGAGTATATGACTGTGTTTCTGGTCCACAAAACCTCTTCTCTCGTGTCATCAGGTAGATCATCGTATATGTGGCGTGTGTAGAGATTGGCTGAGGGCTGTGGAGGTAAGCGACCTTCTTTGATCAGATATTCGAGAACAGCATCGTTACGAGTTTGAGTATGAACATTGCCGATCATAGTCGCCGAGTATAAACTTTGATCTGCATGACATGTCGTGAAACACTTTATAAGGTCATTGAGCGGATGCACTGGTCATTTAAAGCTGTGTGTCGGTTTGCATTGTTCAAGTGAAATAAGCCAAAATTCGTGGTTGATGAAGTGAATTCCAAACAACAAACAATCACATTACCCTTTCTTGTTCCAAAGTTTTTCATCTTCTTTAACCACTCCCCACTATTATTGACATGGATCTTGCTGTGCCATGTTGACATTGTAACACCAACAAACTCAGCATCTGTCGCATAGCATGGCGCGTGAAAAAGTGTCACAAGTTGGGCGAAAAGTGCACATCCGGTAGATTTTATGTTAGGTCATCTTAAACAGCTCTTTGATATACTAATTGTCAAGACCAGACAAGATGCGGATGAACGACTATATACCACCAAATTACATGCAACCAGGTCTTCCAATGGCTCGCTGATAAGCTTGTCTGGAGTAGAAAGCGGCTTACATGTAATATGGAGAGGTGGGCGATCTTTGCATCTTACATCACGGACTTCTGAACAATATATACACGATGGGAACAATACTCACGTGGATGATGCTGGGACAAAGGAGAGTCCGGAATCGGACGATGAAGCCTTGTTCGATTCGGATGAGGAGGTAGGAGACGATTTACAACATGACAGATATGTCATCCAGGATTTGAAGATCCGCTTCAACAGCCCAGTCATACATTTATCACTGCCCAATCAAAGCGAACCAAGTCCCCAGTATAGTAAGGAAACTCAATCGGGAACGAAACCGGGATGCATCGTTGTTGGTATTGCATGTCTAGACGGGTCAAGCAAGATTCTATTATTGCCACTAAATCCACCATCGGCAGCAGCCAAAAGGAAAGGCAGACTCGGGATTCAGGTCTGCAATCTCGAGCACCCAAGTCCAAATTGTTTCACGCCAAATGGCATGGCTATAACTTTGATCACATCACCGGAAGATGCAAGCACAGAGAGTCGGGCTTTGAAGAGAGGTGTATCCAAAAGCGAGCAAAAATTACTGGTTTCTTACGCGACATCAGAGCTATCTGGTGCATTACATCTGTATCAACTTTCAATCGAGCATGTTGGGTCTAAGCGAAGCGTCATGCCTAAAAGTATGACTCCGTGGCGCTCAATGTATCTCGAAGCTGTCTCAACATCGTTGAGCTTCAGTTCTGACCATTCTATGGCTTATCCACAGCTTCTTATGTCCAATATTGTCGGATCTGCCTATATCTACCAGGTTGATCCGGACTCCTCAATAACTGACGTACTTCGACCCAGCCACACATTCACCTCCCCGTTCATGTCAGATTCAGAAGCACTGCCGAGAAAAAAAAGTATTCTGGCTGCGTCATGGCTTTCGAGTGGTAGTTCGATCCTCTTACTCTTGGAAGATGGTCAATTTCGTGTATTTGACCTTTTTATATCAAAATCGTTGCAATCTATCTCGCAAACGCAACGACTGTCATCACTCGTACGCGAGGGATACCTGGCGGATACACCAGAAATGACTACAAATTCTACGATTCCTCCCATCACAAATTCCAAACGAAATCATCTCATGCCTATGACTCCAAATACGAGGCGAACAAAGTCAGAGAACCTTTTCTCGGGACCAAGCAATGACGCTAGACATTCTGTTCCAACGGGAGGCATTGCATTGGCTGCTTTTGAGGCGTCTAGCAATAATAACAACAATGACAGGAAAGACGATATGATTGTGTTATGGTATAACGATCGCATATTTACTCTGTCATCGATACTCAATTCGCGCCAACGTAAAAGCAGTCTTTCGGGTGCTAAAGTGCCCGAATTGAGTGTTTCAGAGATATCTGTTGATTTGCATAACCAGCTCATAATTGACATAAATATAAGACCAGCTGATAAAACTGTCGAAACATCATATGTGCTTGGTAGCGGCATGGCTGGAGAACTTTTAGTGACGACAGAATACGGCTTCATCACTGTAAAACAGTCCAAGTCACATGAAGATGTTAAGAAGCTGCCAAATGATACAAATAGTTCATCAAGGCTTGATCGAAGACTATTGGAGAGAGGTGAGCTACAGATTGACGGGGTGGACAGAATGTTGGATAGTATGATGGGGATAGAAGCTACTGGCATGATGGCTGCAAGAAAAGTAGGATTTCGAGATTGAAATACTAAACAATTAAATAGCATTGATGGTTGTATGCCTGTTTTATCATCCACACGTCCAATTCCTTCGATTGCTTAAAACCCCCTCGCGCGTCAAGGTGGAGCATTTTGATCAAGACCAATGATCCTTGCTCAGTATTACGCGCGATAGATCAATTGCTCCAATACATTATTGTAGTTTGAAACCGCGAGGTCATACTCTGCATTAATTTGTCTAAACAGCAAGTTGTGTATTTAGGCATACGTAATGATCCTGACTCAATCTAGCTTGAGCATTTCTACGGGAATGTGAGGACAGCAGATTCGATAGTTTCCAGTTCTAGTGCATCCTTTACTTATGCATTCTACCACAGCTCCGTGGAACTGTCAAGATCGTCACAACAAGCAATGAAACAGTTGAAATATAGCCATATGAATCCGAGTTCATTTTTTGTTATCCAAGTGACAATCTCACCATTAAGTGAATATTGTAGAAACTTATGATAGTGCAAATGCTTACAGCACTTATGGTAAAGTATTTCGCTGCAGACGGCAGTTTGTCAGACTTACGCATTTGAAATGGAGTATGCTATGTCAGATATGACAGTTTGCTATAATAGTTGATTACTCCTGTAATAATTTTCGTTTTGTGTAGTCCTATTGGCTAGAAATATTATCGAGGTGAAAATGATATTTCTATCTATCCACCTTGTCGCTCTTTGGTAACGATATGATGTGCATTATTGTAGCGTGACTTGCGGACATGCAGGAATGATGTCTATCTCACATCCATCCACGTTCATTTTATGTCTTCCAGCTTTTTCAAAACGTCAAAGCAGTTTCCTGTCACAGAGACGCTGTCAAAATTATTTAGCGTCAAGACTGCAAAAGTCCGAGAGCGCGGCACATTCAAGACACATTCTCGTGTTGACATTGTAAGCCCCGAATTATGCAGTAAGTCGATTCTTGTCATTTTTATGTGTCATCGTTGCTCAAGTCGATATAGCGGATATTCTAAAGTATCTTCACGCCGACTTATCATATCTTCAAGGATGTGATATCATCGACATCAATCCTGGAGCTTGTGTATGGAGCACAAAGATTCATGAAGCAATTCAACCAAGGAGACATCTCCTTATGGAGCCAGAAGTCAAGTACTTTGAGCCCTTCATCAAACCATTACTAGATCAGAAGAATTCACGATTCAGGCATACGATCTTACATCCAACGCACCCACAGCGTTATTGGTCTTCGTATGAGAAGATTTTCAACGATGAACTCTTACCACGACGAGCAAGATTAGCGGACGATGATCCCGCGTTTCGTAAGTCTAGTGAGACGCTCCTTTTGACAGGAAATCTACTCCGACTTTACCCGTTCGAGGGAGGTAAGTTTGATATCGTCAATTATATGAATTTACTGTTAGGTCATTTGATTCAAAGTGCCCAGACTAATACAATGTTTCATTCTTATGGCCTTGTAAGGATGCTTCTCTGGATTCCGGAGGTCTCGAGGAGACATATTCTTCCCGAGGCATTACACATGCGAAACACTACGAGCACATCTTGCCACTTGGTTGCAGATATTTTAGAGGTTGCTGGTACTGATCAAGGAGAGGATTGTGATTACGCTCGTAATACACTGTTGGGAAGACCCAGATCAAAAGTTCTAGATGAGCTATCATCATTGAGATCGATTCGACGTGGTCAGAGTCAGGATATGATGATTCCGAAAGGACGTGAAAGGGTAGTTTTCTCAGACAAGGCAGCAAAGTCACTCGAAAAGATCTATTCAAATATGACTGCACAGAATGAGAGCAGTAGCAATGAAATTTCTAACATGCTGCTCAAAGATGTTGAAGCCTTTCAGAAGGATGTGAAAGATTTTGCTTTCGCTAGAACAAATACGGCCGTAAAAGCGCATAAATCCGACACTGCTAAAAGTACTGCTAAGACTGCCCGTTACAAACCGCTTTCGCTGTATTCTCCAGCAGAGCTTGATGATCCTGTACTATTCCAACAATTCATTGCACTTTCCGAACGTCAACTAATACTTGAGAAACGCTTGATAAAAGCGAAAGAAGACTATGACATAATCAAAACTATATTGATGACCACGGCGTCCATGATTAGGGAAGGCCTGTACGGATCTGATACTGCAGGACCAAGAATGTGGGCTGAAAGATATAGAGGAATATTCGACGAACATCGAACATTCTTGATAGATGAACCACCATTATCAATTGATAGACAAGCATATGCACCATTACAAGCAGCGGAAGATGAATTCTGGCCAAACATTCCTTCCATGCTTGTTGATATAAAACCGCTAGAGCGTAACCTTGCATCTGACATAATTTCTGCTTCAAATGGCAATACTATACAACGAGGACTAATCAAAGGATTGATGCAGAGACGAACCAAATCAATAGATGTTGCTCTTGATGAAATTGTGGTCGAATCAAGTGTGGACTTGCTGGAAACGACACCAATCTTGAGAGATAGTACTAGAGGTGGGAGACTTGATCCAAAGGATCTCAAAGTAAATGCATTGACAAGAGAAATGCTGCATGATCTAACAGTCTCTTACCTCGAATGGCCATTTCGACCTACAGAATTAGATCTTTTCATGGATAATTCGTCCAACGTTATAGGTGACGATTCGATCGATCCCGAAACATGACATGATCATTCATCTGTAGCATTATTTTTGTATAGGATTCTTTATATGTACAATTTATCATGCATTATGTTTTTTATATTTTATACATGGCTCTTCACTTTTTGCCTTTCGTTGCCGCTTTTTTCGTCTTTTCTGCTTTTGAAGAGCCTTTAACACCCTGATATCCTTGACCAATCAAATCCATCAAGCTTTCCAAACCACTTTCGTCGCTTTCATTCGCATATCCCTCGGTATTCGTCGCCCTCTGCTCTTTTGTCCTGACCATCTCTTCTCCACCATCATCGATATCCAAATCCCTTTCTCCAGACTCGGCGTCCCATCCCCTCCCGAACCTCTCTCTGAATCTAGCAAGTCGCCCCGCCTCGTCGTCCTCCACATTCGCCAATTTCTGACTCGACGGATTCCATAATACAGAGTTTTTCACGTCTTTTGTTGTTCTGTAAATAGGTTGAGGAGATGTAGTGCGGTGGAGAAATGTGCTGCCGTCTGTCAACGTGACGAGTTGTGTGAATGTATAAGGACGGTGTGGGCGGCGGATGAGAGTCGCGTGGCGGACTTGTTGTCCTCGAGGGGATAGTATACGTGTAGATACGGTACTTCGGATTATCATTATGTTGTGCTACGTACTTGATCAAAGTACACGAGGGAGGTTCTGGAGGGAGAAAATAATGATGGAGAAAAGTCATAGCAAAATAATTACTATATGGTGGGGTAACTGTGCACATGTGAAGATGTAGATTGATGCTCTCATGGTCTGGTGCAGATTAGAATTGTCGGTGTAGGGACAGTGGATTGGTGTCGTGTGAATAAAGAAAGAATAATAGGAATGTCAATACGATTCCCTGCGAGTTATGATTTCTATAGGATCTACCACTCTTGGAATCAATTACAGACTTGTTTGACACATACTCGAAAGTCTCCAAAGGAGCTGCCACTGAATGGTAGTGTTCGATCAAGTTATCACATCAGATCCAGACATTGTGCGAGTCTTGCATGTAGTCTATATGGAAATGGGCAATGTACAAGGTCAATTCAAAAACGCACGGAGATTGTTCAGAAAATAGTCAATAGACATGCATGTGCTACTCATCTACGATCTTTGTCAAATATAGCAGATTCAACGAGATCAAAGCATAAAGATCATTCCTCGTTACAGAAAGAGAATGTTGTAGTACCTAAAGACTCGCAAACAAAGGCCAATGATAAAACTACATTTGAAGGTTTTAGGTATTTGATGCGTTCGATAGTCAGACCTGTAGCACTTGTAGTCACAAACACGTCTAAAACCGAACAGCATGAATCTGCTGGATATGCTCATTATAGAGGAGCAACAATCTCTTCTCTGACCAGCGTGACCATAACTCCTCATCCAACCATATCTTTCAATCTCAAGACAAAAGGACTCACAGCACAAGAGATTATCAATGGACAAATATTTTCCATTTACATATTGGCAAACAATTCCACATCAGTCGATCTAGCTAATGAATTCAGTCAAGATCACTTCGAACGACCTCACGCTCCTTTTGAATCTGCTGAGAAAGCTGGAAATTTCATAGCAGTCGACGAAATGTATAAATTCCATGGTCCGTCGATACTAGCACATATGACATGTCGAGTTATAAAAGACAAACTCATCGACGTTGGTGATCAAAAAGTGTTTGTCGCAAGAGTCGAACGTATCGAGCAGCAACATGTCGATTCTAACGTTTCTGATGTGAAAATGTCTCTAATGCACGTCAATCGAACTTATCGAACTGTTGGATCCGTTATTGAATCTCTACAACTCTCAAAACAAAAAGGTCACGGTCAAGACAGTCACAGCAAAGGTAGGAGATCGTTCTCTACATCATCTCAACACCGTGGATTGACGCAATCGATCATGAAACTTTCAGACGATCATCCTGAGTTTAATACACAGACTCTCCAAACATACATGACGCTTACTCCTCCACTAAATGGGCAATCTTTCCATTTGACGGACGAAAAGAATGAAAGACCACGCACGAATTCGAGATTCGCCTTGTCTTTAATCATAGCTGAACTCCAATCTTTTGGTCCTGAAAAGATTCGTTTAGCTATAGACGCTGGTCGGCGTGGTGCTCCGTTGGGTATAGCGTCCGGATGTGTAGGTAATCATGACGGTAGAAGGATTAGAAAGCTCGTCGTTAAATTACATCGAGCTAATCGTGCAGGACACGTTGATGATAAAACGGTTGAAGAACTTCTACTCGATCAAGGTTCATGGTTGACAGATGTGAATGACCATGGTAGGGGTGGACTATGGGACGATACATGGAATAATGACGACGCTCGAGAAGAAACGAGAGGAAAGGGATGGAAAGCGCCTGAAAGAGGATATAGATGATTCTCTCATACGTATAAGAACTTTAGATAATAGAGAATTCAAGGTAAATAGACACCACCAGCCATGACTAGATTCATTTGCGTAAACCTTAGTTCATAAATAGGACTTTTCTTCGTCGGAAACGCACTGATTTGTTCGGGAGATACAATCACGTCTTTTCCTTTTGTCTTTTTCGGTATCCCCGACGTATTTCCTGCATTCACCGTCGTTGACGCATTTGTGATGGAATTGGTGATTGAAGAACTACCCCCTCCGACTCCATTTGATAAATTACTCCCTGACGTTGCAGCGACAGAATCTATTCCATTGACGGCATTCGAATTGTTCACACCGTTAGTATTAAAGCCATCGCCCGTCGTTGTTTTTGCGTCTTCGACATTTCCAGATCCGATAGTATTGTTCGTACCGTGATTAGCGGTCGAAAAAGGCTGTACGTCCCATATCCTGACCGTGCCGTCCATACCTCCCGACGCCAAGACGGAGCTTTCGACCGACCAGTCCAAAGCCCAGACTCCGCCTCTAGCATGACCTCTCAGTCTCTTGATCAGTCTCCCCGCTGCCAGGTCCCATACTATAACGTCGCCTTTATCGTCTGCCGAAGCCAACATCTTCCCATCAGGACTCGCTGCCAAACACGTAACGTTTCCCGTATGGCCGGTAAACATCCTGACTGCACTTCCGCGCTGAATGTCCCACATTCTAACGCTTCTGTCAGGCCCGCCGGAGCCGGTGAATACGTAAGCAGAGTTGGGATGCCACGCTAGACAATCTACGTCTGAATCGTGACCGACGAATAATCGATGGGGAGAAATGTGAGATGTAGACCACAACCGGGCGGTTCGATCGCTAGATGATGAAACAAAGTAATGTCCAAAAGGAGAGAAGCGGACATCCCAGACCGGACCGGAATGAGAGCGGTAAATTACGAGTTGAGTGTAGGACGTTAGATCCCATAAACGGATGGTGGAGTCGGCTGAAGAAGAGAGGAGATAACGTGGTGCGCCGAGGGGATAAGAGTCGGTCGTGTCAGCTTGTGTTGAACTATCAGAGGATGATGGAATGTGAATAGAGGGAGAGAATGAAAGAGCATATACAGGTCCCGAATGACCTATTAATCTACGAGATTGTGAAGTGTGATAATCTGGCGGATCTAATGGTGACTTTAGTGGTTTGTTGTCGAGTGACCAGATTCGGATATATGATTCTGACGTTCCGACTGCTACTAAATTATTATCACCAGAGAATTCAATACAGTTCAGACTATTTATTGGTTAGTATTCTCATCCTTGATGGGTATTGTTATGACGACTTACCTATCATAAGTGTTGTGAAAGGTAAACATTGTAACAGAAACACTCGGTCCAACACCTCCTGTCCGACCTTCTATACGAAAGCGGTCCCTATTTTCTTTTATTCGGTGAACTTCCATAGCTACATCTCTTGCTAACGAAGGAGGAAAGGGTATGTTTTTCCGAGAAGGTGCATCATCTAAAGGTTCTTGTTTTATCCGTTGTTCGAATTCGTTCATTAATGATGCTTTATCACTCCCTGACACGTCATTCACTGCATCCAAGTCTTGTAACTCTGATTTTACATCTTCCATTAAATCTGCTTCCATAGGCATTGGAGCTAGATTCAACCTCGTCAACACTGGTGGTGCATCTTTGCTAGTATTTGCTGATCCTGGATTATGACCCGGTATTCCCTCGTCTTCGGCAGGAATATCAGATTCTTCAGATTTATTATTCAATATTCGTGCAAGACTTCTATCTTGACCTGCAGCTGCACGATCAATTGTAACTATATTGAAATAACTCGATATGAGACTATTTATCACACTTCCACCTTCAGTATCTTTTGATTCCAAGAATTGGACAAGAAGTGAGAAAGCCGCCGTAGATAACGTGAGACGATATTTGTTTTGTCGGTACAACTTTGCAGTCTCGTTAGTCTTGACATGTTCCGGTAGCCTTATCGTCGACAAAGCTCGCAAATCATCTTCGAATTCCTTTTCAAATCGTTCCTTGAAAGTAACAAAGAACTTCTCAACATCTTTGGAGTAAAAGTCGACGGCTAGATTGGTAAACGAATATACGAATAGTGGCCAGAGTAAACGCTTGAGTTCGGGTTTGTATATGTCAAGAACTGTATCTATCCACCTTGAGATTAGATTAAAGGCAATTGTATACATATCACCCCCGGAATCTTCTGCTCTAGATGAGATGGGTCGTCCTTCTTGATCTAGTCTAGCAGATTCCTTCCGTAGCATAGCCTCTGTACGATTATAGCCTTTTTTGTTGAGATACTCTAGAACCTGCATTGAAAAGTCATGTCGTCAGTCCTGATAGCAACACTGTCTACCCGAAACGCTGTCTACTTGTTCGTTTCTATATGCGATATGCTTGCGAAAGGATTGCTCATAAATAACATGGATAATAAGGCACTTGAAAACTCGAAATAAATCATTGACATCACGAAAGAGTTGTCTTAAAGGAAAGTGTCACAAGAGGGCGTTCAGGGCTGTTAAATAGTGTGAAACGATATACTCACAATCGTGTTAAGATTCTGAGGAGTCTGTACCGCCGGTGGATGATGTTGAGGCACCGCTTGTGGTACATTTCCTCCTTGAGAGCTCATCGAGGCACTTCTGCCCGGCGGCACCGCGGCACCAGACATATCGTGTCGTCTCTACTGTATTACTTCAATATCGCTCACTTGCCATTCCTAGAGATACATATACGCGACATCCAGATGCATATAGTCATGTATGATGTCGTTAGTTATCTCAGATTCAGACCTCCGCGAATTTTAACGTGACACGGCACGACGGCACGACGGTAGTACCCCGCAAACCTTAATTTGAGATGTTCGCAGAGGGTCTGAGGGACATTGGTGCAGTTTTG